>OJMH01000079.1_pt1 | contig 142371 bp, 108 predicted proteins | sample 1597111 | NCBI WGS metagenome assembly OJMH01 (sample SAMEA2452115, study PRJEB22498) | human gut metagenome | reverse complement strand
CAACGGAAAGGGGGAATAGGTTGTCTTTGGGGCTGGCGCGATAATAACTCTTATGCAGACACAACCATAACGGCTAGTGATGGTACCAGCTATAAGTATGGTACAGTCTTTACGGAAAAAACAACTAAAGGCGAGGGTATAGCCTGCAGTTCATACGCTAACTGCTATATCGGTTGCAGCTGCAATACTTCCAACGGCTGGTATTCCACCTGTCAGGGCAGTGACTGCAAATCCGCAACCGACAATCACTATACCGGAGTTAACTCCCTTTCTGCGGGCAAATCAATTTCCGATGTCACCTCAATCTCCGCTTCCGGTGCAAATTCAGGTATTTCTGCCTCGGCTACCGCCACCTCCAGTCTCAAAACCGCCTCTGCGGCCGGTAACTACACTGCCACAGCAGCTTCCGCCGGCCTTAAGACTGCTTCTGTCGCCGTCGGAACAGCAGGCGCCACCTCCGGTATCTCGACCATGGCCTCCGGCGCTACCACCTGCTACAAGGTCCGGGGATGTGATGAGGGATGGTTTGAAGAAAAGCCCAGTGATATGTTCAGCTATAAATCAACTACGACTAACGGAAAAAACTGCTATCAGGTTACGGGATGCAAAAGTGGATATCATACCTATAATTGGTCAGGAATAACTTCTGCTTTTGATAAAGTTACCCACAGATACGCTCCGCAGGATTTCTTCTGCTATGAGTACAATTGCAGCAGTGGTTACACTACGGTACAAGATGGATATACCTGCAAATCCGGAGGGCAATGGAATTATAACGGTTCGAAAAAATGCTGTCCGAATGACGATATAGAAGAAAAGAACGATTATTTTACATTTGTTATATCGGCAGGATCTGGATGTGACACATTTACCGGCAGCGGTGCTTATATAGGAGGTGTCTATGATGGTAAGGGAAAATGGTTTAGTTATGGATATATCGGTGCTTTTGATACTGCCACGGTAACATCTGAGGCCGCCGCAGGTGAGGGAAGTGTTTGTGCTTGTGTTATCCCTTATGAACAGATCGGCCCTACACGTTACACTTATGGTATCCCTTATGCAAGCCTTTATGAATCCAGTGAGGGAAATCTGAAAAGGTGTTTTTCGGATAGTCCGAGCAGTTATAACTCCAATTGTCAAAAGACTGACTACGTAACTGGTAATAGTAGTGCCGGCACTCCAAGTTGTTCTTGTATGTATTATACTTTTCAACCAGGACTTACTTATATCTTGAAAGCGAATAGTTGCACAAGGTATACAGGATAGTAATACATCAGGATTTTTACTTTAAGTCAGAAATTATTGACATGAATGCGGGCAATTATTCTAAAAGCTAAATCCAACAGTCCCCCTCTTTTGAGAGACAAAAGAGGGGGATACGGATTTTATAATTTCAAATAGATGCGTCCGGAATAATAGTATGTCCTTCCGTTTTCATCTCCGCTATGTCTTTCACCGACCATTACTTTGCCGCTTGGCGCTGTCCACCAAGTGCCGGACGATTCTTTTATCTCTCCTGATCCCAAATAATCATCCCAGCTGGCAATTTTTCCGTCGACCTTAACTTGGGCGATTTTAAATGCCGTTTGACCGTTTTCATCGCCATCGTGCTTACGACCGACAATTATCCACTGGCTGCCAGGTCTATACTGGTGGTCGGAAGATTGTTTATATGATGAATCCCATTTAGCGTTTACAATGCTTATAGAAACGTTAACGCTTCTGCCGCTTTCATCATAGGCCCTCAGTGAGGCACATTTATACTGAGTTCCGCCGTTCTCATCACCGGAGTGCCGACGTCCGACCATAACTGTTCCCGAGGCACAGGTAAAGTTACTTCCGCTTTCTTTTATTTCTCCCGAAGTCGTTGTATTATAAGGTTTGATATAGTAGTATTGTACTTTCTTACACGTATATCCCTGATATGTTCCGCCAGCACCGGTACCAGTGGAAGAATAACCATCCGCACATCCGGTAGCCTTGTAACATTTCAAATCTATTGTTCCAGTCGTCGACGTATACTTAAAGGCATACGACGGACTTGGTGCAGTCAGGATGTAACCCGACGGGCAAGCCGCTTTATAGCATGTCATACCGCCGGAAGTACCCATAGTGGAAACGGAGTAGTTTCCGGAGCCGGAAGATTTCGCAGAGATGCCTGCACCCGAGTCGGCGCTCAAACCTGATGCGGAAATGCCCGAAGAGGCTGATTGGGCGTCGATAGTGCCGGAGGCGTTTAAGCCGCTGCCGACAGACAGGCTGTTCACCCCAGTATATCTGCTGTCCGTTGCCCAGACATATTCCCCGTTGGACGGTACCGTGCCTTGTTTCCATCCGCTTGCACAACTGCATCCGATATAACAATTAGCGTACGAATTACAAGTAATCCCCTCACTTCTGGTTGTCTTTTCTTTAAACGCTTCGCCATATCTATACTTTTTAGATTTTGACGTGGAACCAACACGATAGTTGTAGTTTATACTGTTGGATACATAAGAGTTATTATGCGACAAGAAAATAAAATAATTTTAATTCAATGATATATATATGAATAAAAATAATAAAATTTTTCAAAATTTTAAATTCTTGTAAATGTTGATTTTATTAAAAAAATAAATAAAAAGTATATATTTATTTAATACGTATAAAGCGAAAGTTTTATACGTGAAAGTTTTTAATATTTTCGCTTATTACGAGATAAAATAAATTGATGTAAATCAAAAGAGGCGTCATGAACGCCTCTGATTTATCTTCCTGCCAACAATGATACCGAAGATATCGTATCTCCCATTCCAACCAGTGTCTTAGGTTTCTCAATCAAAATAGTGGGAATAGCACTCAGCCAAAAATCATCAATTTCACAGACTCCTGCTTCTAACAACTCTTTTTTGTGAAGCATTTCCGACAAAGCGGTCAATTCGTTTAGCCCCTGATTTGACACCGGCATACCCAAAGTTTTGGTAACATCGTCATACTTTGCAATTTCACCATTGTATGCCTTACTGGATGAAACTACGGCTGCTGTCATCATTCCTTTTAAATTTTGTTCAGGGGTATATATAAAATCTTTATCCTGAATTGTCATATAAAGGCCAAACATATGCAACTGAATGCGTTTAACGTTTAGATGTTTTTTCAAATATAAAACAGCTTCAAAAAGATTACAGCTGTTTGTTTCAGCCTCAATTCGCTCAGCTAATGCATCTTGCCCCAGAATATTAAGCAAATCAATAGTCTCGCGTTCATTAAGCCCAACGGAATGTACGAGGGGAACAATATTGTCTATAATTGCCTTTCTGACGACTTTATCCTGCGTTGATGCGATTTCCAAATGAATAAGTAACTCAGGATTATTATCTTTCCATCTTTGCAATACCGGTACAGCGTTTTTAATAAGTTGAACTCCGCTGTTACTTTCCAGCAAAGAATGAAAACCGGATAATAAAAGATATTGTACCGGATGAGTATTCAAATAATTAATAAATCCATTGTTGATTACCAAACTCATATTTAAAGGGTCATAGGTAGCAATAAACCGATTGGATTTCGGACAGGTAAACGTTTTGCCGTCGATTTGAAAGCTGTCGCCTTTATCAAATTCAATAATCCAGTGAATCAACGGAATATCTTGTTTTCTGGAGATATCATAAGCTTTTCTGGACTCGCCGTTTTCATCAATCCCCATCAGATTATTTAAATTTAGAAACTGTTCTGCCTGGATTTTCGGGTGCGAGTTGGTGTGTGCAATAACCTGGTTAACACCTAACAGTGCCAGTGCATTTGCAATAATGCCGCCTTGACCGCCCATTTGCAAACGTTCATAACCTAAATTAGTTTCCATCCATTTATAAATGTTAACGTCTTCGGTAACCCATTCTTCGGCAATCCCTCTGCTGAAACATTTGACAATGCCTATAATAACATCGGTAGGCTTTCGAAAATTCGAAAGCTCTATATTAGTAAGCTCATCGACAGTGATATGATTATCTGTGATAAGTTTTTTCAGCGATTCGCCGGTAATTTTAAGTATGGCGTCAATGTTGGTATTAAAAGCGGTGGCAACGGCAGGAATTTGCTTTAATTTTTCTAATTGTTGCGGAACAGTATCATATTTCTGCGCCCAAATCTGTTTCAATTCATCGTAGTTCATTGCCAAGCTCCTTAATTAAAAACGTTATATAGGCGTTAAATTAATCGTTTTTCAAATTTCCTCAACAGTCGCCGGTTCGTTATCAACATAAAGATGCCAATAGCTCCTTCCGATTTCTCCGCAGTGCGGGCAAATCGGCTCCCAATGATCTTCTATATGTCCGCAGTTGGCACAAACCCATTGAAAATCTTTGGGGCAATGTTCCAGTGCCGCAGAAGCTTTTCCTAAGCTTGTAATTTTCTGAGCAAGCGATTTAACCAGTCCGTCAGGTTTTGAAACCTGTTTGTGCGTTTTGGCATCAAGTTCTTTAATAATTTCCGCAATTTTTTGCGTGGCGGGATTTTTTAACAAAAAGATTTTACACTCCGTTCTGGCTTTGGCGTATTTTTTTGCTTTAAGATAAAGTTCGGCCAAAATAAGGTTGTTCAGGGACGGACGTTTGCAGTTGGCAAGAGCCAGTTTTTCCATTCGCTGAATCTTTTCATTTTTGGTATCTTTGGGAAAAAGTTTAAGATAAGCTGCCGCAACTTCATAACACGGATTTTCCAGCCACATATCATATAAAACTTTTTCTGCTTTTCTGACCTGCAAATCATTCTTAACATAATATTCAGCCAAATCTAACGCAGCGGGAATCAGTCTTTTATTCTCACACAGCGCCTGTGTCATAAATTTAAAATATTTTGTCTTGTCTTTTTCGGCAGCGGCTTGCTTAGCCAGCTCATACAGAGCCACGGCTTTTAGCCGTGCCGCCTTTTGCTCGGGCGTAATGTTTTTATCAATCCCGGCCTCAAGAACCTCCAATGCGCCCAGCCAGTCATTGCTTTTGGCACGCAGCAGAAAAGCGCTGCTGATAACCCAATATAAATCCTGTCTGACTTCAAAGGCTTGATTAACCGTCTTTAATGCTTCAGTAAATTCCTTTTTTTGCATCTGAGCTTCTAAAGCCGCTTTCATTCCTACTAATTGTATATCTTCATTCTGCATAAGCTTTTGTGAAAGCTGTTCCATCTTGTCGAAATTTTTTTCTCCTTTATAAATCTTGAGCATGAGAATATCAATAATGGCATCATCGCCGACAATTTTTCTAAGCGAAACCAAAAGTCTTCGAGCTTCATTCATAAGGCCGGCAGTTACCGCGCCCATTGTCCGGACAATAAGGATAGCGGCCTCGTCAAATTGATTCCTGCTCAAAACAATCTTGTCTTCATTTCCTGTTTGAGTGTTTTCAATCGATTCTTTATCGTTTTGAAAAGAATGGTTGGACAGCAAAACGTCATTTTTAAGCAACGTTACCGTCGCCCGAAAACTTAAAAACAGAAGTTCTGCCAGCAGAAAAAAGACAAACAGGCCAATAGCGGCTTCAGGAATGGATAAAGCATATACAGTGCCGTTCAAGGTAAAGTTGAGCTGGCTCTTTTCATCAGTCAGCCAAAAAAACAGCGTAAGCAAAGCCAAAATAAAAGCGGATTTTAAAAGGTTGCGTATCATTTGTATAATTTCCTTTTATATAAATAGTCATTCTGTACGACATGGACTGTCCAATATAATTTGGTGGCAATTTTCACAATGCCATTCAGCTATTAATGCCTTTTGGCTATTTTTGAGAAAGCGGCGAATTTTCTGTATTGCTGAAATCCTGGCGTATGGCATTTAACTCTGCTGCAATGATATAAGAAACAGCTTCATCAAAAGAAATTCTCCTCTCAGCCTGTTCTATCCAGTGGGTGAGTTCTGGATTCTGTGTTTTTTGAAACTCGGGAGTCTCTCTGATAAATTTAACCGCATTTTTAAAGTCATGGTTTTCAACTAAAGAAGCAAGCTGTTCCATTAACTGTTTTTGCGCATCTGTTCGTTTGTCTTTTTTCAAAACGACAACCTTGTCAAAATTTATTCCGGCAACGGTATCTTTAATCAAGGCAATGCTTTTGGCTACGGCATTATCGTCTGCTTCTTTGTTTTCTTGGAGTTGTTCGTTGGAAACGGCAAAGGTGAATTCTTCGGCAATTTGCTGATAATTTTTTATCAGCTCATCGTTTGAAGCAATGGGGAGGCTTTTAAGGGATACAATGGTTTGAACGGCAGATGCGATATTGTCCTGCCCTTGAGCCAATTGTGCTAAAATATCCGCCTCGGCAGCAAAGTTTTTGTTATAGAGCGCATTTTCTTTAATAAGGAGTACAGCGCTTAAAATAAGAGCATCAGTGCTTTTTGTTTCTTCAAGCGATTCTAACCGGTGGTTAAGATTGCTGAACTGTTGGTTCAGAATTTCCACCTTTTTATTTCCGACCTCGTCTTTCAACGCCAAAAAATTCTCGTTATACAGCTGAAGAAGTCCTGCATTTTCTGCAATTTTCTGTGCGTTGGCAGAAATGGCAGCCGGAAGGTTTTGCAGTTCTGTAATATGTTTTCCCTGTTGTAAGACCGTTTCGGAAAGGGTTGCAAAGTCCTTTTGCCGGTCATTATGTTTCGATTCCATAATCAAAACGGCACCGGTAACGGCGGCAGCTTCAAGGATTGCAATGGCCACAATGGCTGAAGTCCACTTAAAAACTTTGGATTTTAGCTTTTTAGGCTCTGTTTTTACCGCTTGCTCAGACATTTTATAGCCTCCTTATATAATAGTTGTTTGCATTCTGCAAAATATAGTCTATAAAATAAAAAAATAAACTTCAATATTTATTGGATAAGAACATGATAGTTTTAGGGATAGAAAGCAGTTGTGATGAAACGGCGGCAGCGCTGGTAAACGATAAAAAGGAAATTCTTGGCGAAGCGCTGTTGTCGCAGGAAGAACATAAGGCGTTTGGCGGTGTTGTTCCCGAAATAGCCGCCCGTTCGCATTTGGATCATATTGACGGTATTTTGGAACAGTGCTTTGCCAAAACCGGGCTGACGTTGAAAGATATAGACGCTGTTGCTGCGGCGTCAGGGCCGGGGCTCATCGGCGGCGTGGTTGTCGGCGTTATGACGGCCAAAGCCCTGTCTGTCGCGCTGGATAAGCCTTTTGTCGCCGTTAATCATTTGGAAGGGCATGCTCTCGCTGCCCGCATCAGTAACGATGTAACATTCCCTTATTTGCTGTTGCTGGTGTCCGGCGGGCATTGCCAGATTTTGGTAGTAAAAGACGTTGGGCAGTATGAGCGGTTGGGAACAACGATTGATGATGCTGTAGGCGAAGCGTTTGATAAAGTGGCGAAAATGCTTGGCCTGGGCTATCCGGGCGGGCCTGCGGTGGAAAAATTGGCAGCAACCGGAGATGAAACCAGGTTTACGCTGCCGCGCCCGCTTATCGGTACGCCGGATTGTAATTTGTCGTTTTCCGGATTAAAAACGGCAGTACGCAAAATTGTTGAAACATATTCGCCGGACGGAGAAATTGCTCATGCCTACATTCCTAAGCAGGATATAGCCGATATCTGCGCTTGTTTCCAATACACCGCAACGGAATGCCTGTGTCGGAAACTTGGAAAAGCAGTCGCATATTTCAAGCAGAAATATCCGTCAGGCAGAAATATTGTCGTTTCCGGCGGAGTCGCTTCTAATACGTATCTTCGGGCAAAATTACAGAAACTGGCTGATGACAATGGGTTGATGTTTGCCGCGCCGCCGATTCGCTTTTGTACGGATAACGGTGTTATGATTGCTTGGGCAGGATTGGAGCGTTTTCGTAAAGGCTTTGTCAGCCCGCTGGATTTCAAGCCTCGTCCGCGCTGGCCGCTTGATGCAGATGCGCCGAAAGCAGCCGGAGCCGGCGGTGTAAAAGCCTGACAGGCAAAAACATCAAGGATGGTTTTTATGCGAAAAAAGTCTGAAATTTTAGAAATAATGGAGATATTCAATCGGGATGCCCCTAATCCCCGATGTGAATTAAATTACAGCAATGCTTATACGCTTCTGGTTGCTGTGGTTCTGTCGGCGCAAACGACGGACAAAGGCGTTAATCGGGCTACGGCAGAACTGTTTAAGGTAGCGGATACGCCGCAGAAAATGGTCGAATTGGGCGAACAGAAACTGATTTCATATATTCGCACCATTGGACTGTTTAACAATAAAGCCAAAAACATTATATCAATGAGTAAGGACTTGCTTGAGCGTTTTGGCGGTGAGGTGCCTGAGCGCCGCGAAGACTTGGAAACTTTGGCCGGAGTAGGAAGAAAAACGGCAAACGTCGTTTTAAATGTCTGGTATCATAAACCGGCTTTAGCCGTAGATACCCACGTGATGCGTATTTCTCACCGGCTTGATTTCAGCCAAGGGAAAACGCCGCTTGCGGTAGAACAGGATTTGCTAAAAGTTTTGCCTGATAAATATGTTATCAATGCCAATCACTGGCTGGTTTTGTTTGGACGTTATATCTGCAAGGCGCAGCGCCCCGAATGCGAAAAATGCCCCATATCATCATATTGTCGCAGTAAGGATAAAAGGATATAAAGTTAGAAACTTTTTAACCTTAAGCAATTACAATTAAGTCGACAGTAATAAAACCGGATAACGTATGAAAACGGAAATTTGTCAGGCAAGGCTGCTATTGTGCGGGAGACAGGCGGATAAATCGTTACCGGCTGTTCCTGCAATCAGATAAGGAACGGTCAGGATGAACACAGAATGCGAAAAAAACATTTTTCCCCGGTTGTTTGCCCAAGCGGCAATATGGCTGTTGATTGCTTTCGGGATTGGTTTTGCAGCCTGGACCGTTTTTTTTACTGAAACCGGAAACGGGGATAACGTCGAGCATATCCATGCGACATGGCTCGTCGCTTACGGAGAAGTTCCTTATAGAGATTTTTTTCAGCATCATAATCCTCTTTTGTGGTACTTGTTTGCGCCTGTAATCAGGCTGTTTGGCGGCAATGCCTTACAGATTTTGGACGCGGCACATGCCATGGCTCTCAGTGCCGGATTCGCCTTTCTTTTCATCGTATATAAAATTTGTACTCGTTTTTTTGCTTCCCGATATGCCGCTTTGCTAAGTTTATTGGTTTTATGTCCGCCATACTATTATATATATTGTTTTAATTATAATCCGGATACCTTTATGGCGCTGTCACTTGCGGTGGGATTGTATTTTCTCTTTGCTTATTGGGAAAACAAACGTCTGCCGGCACTGGTTCTGTCTTTTGTTTCATTTTTTGTGGCTTTTCTTTTTACTCAGAAAATCCTGACTGTTTTGGCACCGCTCGGTCTTATTTTTCTGTTGGCAAACCGTAGGGAAAAAGATTGTATCTCCGATATGTGGTATGCTTTGCTTATTCCTGTAGTCGGATTGTTGTTTTTTATTGCGTTGTTATATTATGGAAATGTTTTAGACATTTACTGGCAGTCGAATTTTGTTTTTAATGTTAAAATGCAGGCCTATTATGGCGATAGGAAGATAGATGTAATTGACTATCCGGTATTTTTTCTGTCAGGCGGATTGGCGTTGTTAAGTATTGCAACCCAATGGCAAAAACATGGAATAATATACAGGACAATTGCGCTTTTGTTTGTTTTAGAGCTGCTTCAGCGCTGTTTTTATTTTGCCATAGCTCCTTATTATATGCTTCCGTTTATGGCTTTTGCCGCTTGTCTGAACAGTGTCCTGATTGAACGGGCGATGCATAAACATTTTTGGACGGTCTGGGTGCTTTTGATTGTGGCCGCAGCTTATGCAGCTATTTCCGAGCCGCGCTATTTGTCTGCGCGGACGACAGACCGGAGTTTTGCCAGGTATGTTTCAGCTAACGTAACACCATGCGATTATGTTATCAGCAGCTTTTTAAGTAATCAGTCAATCATCAGCAAAGATCCGCATTATTACTGGTCTTTGCTGGGACACGTGGATATTGCGGGAGAAGAAACGGGCATTGCCCTGAAACCGGATTTGAATAAGCTTGTAATGCAATATAAGCCAAAGTTAGTCAGCAGCGGCATCTATTGGAATAATTATTATCTAAATCGCGGCAGAAATGTCCCTGTACAGCAGATATCTCCGGAAATTATAGGTCGTTATTACCTGCCGACGCCGTTTCAGGGCTTATATTTGCTAAAATACGAATATCAGGGTAAAAACTGTATATACGATAAAAACAGGGGAGAGTGGCGTTATGCAGGATAAGATATTAACAAAATTCTTATGGCTATATATTATCTGCGCAACTGTTGCTGCCTGTTTTGTTTATGGTATAATAGCCAAAGCTAACGGCGATAATGTAGAACATTTGCACAGTTCTTGGCTGATATGGCAGGGATATGTGCCCTACAGGGATTTTTTTCAGCATCACAATCCGTTAACGTGGTATTTGGCAGCGCCGTTCGTCGCTCTGCTGATAAATCAGTTTATGATTTTTTCCATATTTAATATTTTCAGCATATTGGCTGTTTGCCTGATGGTGTATTTTCAGTGTCGGATTATGCTCGTAAATGGAGGAAAGAAAATTTCGGCGCTGTTTTTGGCCGCTTGTGTGGTATCGTCATATTCCGTGTTATGGGCGCTGAATTTCCGGCCGGATACGTTTATGTATCTTTGCCTTTTCGCTGGAATACTGTGTTTATGCCGCTATGTGCGGGAAAAAGCACTGTGGCTTTTGGTCATGTCGTTTCTGTGTTTTTTCCTGGCTTTCATGTTTACGCAGAAAGTGCTTTTAAATTTAATCGTCCCTGGCTCATTTGTGCTGTACTGGCTTTTAAAAGGAAACATTGGCGGAAAAGATTTTTTACAGGCATGCATTTTGCCTGTGTTGCTTTTTGCCGTATTTGCCGCATATTTGTATTATAATGATGCTCTTTCGGTGTATTGGTATGCAAATTTCCCGTTTAATGCCCGTATTCCGGATATCTTTGAACATAACCGGATAACTTTTCCGCCGCGGGAGTATTTTGAATTTTACATATTTGTTCCGTTGGGAAGCATTGCTGCTGCATATTTTGTCTGGAGAGGAAATGCAGTTGAAAGAATGATAAGCTTTATGTTTGTCGAAGAGGCATTGCTGCGAATGTTCTATTTTTCGGCATTTTTGCACTACAGCATCTTTTGGCTGATATTGGCAATGATGCTGACGGTGATGTTTCTGGATAAAATTCCCGTCGGACGCAAGGTGTGGGCTGTGGCCGGCATCATATACCTGTTGTTTTCTGCATATTACAATTATGAAATGACATACAAAAAGGAACTGCCGAACCACAAATATCAGAACGGACATGAATATGCATTCTATAATCTGACGCCGTGTGACTATGCTTTGAACGGTTATTATTCCGTATATAATCTGAAAGCCAAAGATGCCGGATATTATTCAGTTCTTTTAGGCCAGATAGATGTTTTGGGCGAAAAAACAGGCATACGGCCGCGGGATAATCTGAATGAGTTGATTCGTACCAAAAGACCCAAGATTATTTCCGCCGGAATATACTGGGATACATATTGGGAACAGCGTGGTAAAAAGATACCGGCGCACCGTTTGGATACGGCACTTATTGATTTATATTACGAGTATAGCGGAATAGGGGACATTTATATTTTAAAACCCGAGTACCAAAAGCATGATTGCCGCTATAACGGTAAAACGTGGGAGTATGCTGATTAAAGATGTTTGATATCAAATTGGGGCTGAAAGTCCTTCGTGAAAATGTCAAGGTTGCGCCGGAAACTCCCGGAGTGTACCGTATGCTTGATGAAAACGGTGCGGTTTTGTATGTCGGTAAGGCAAAAAATATAAAAAAACGCATTGTGGCATATACGCGGATAGAACAATTGACGATTCGTTTGCAGCGAATGGTGGCCGAAGTGCGCAAAATGGAGTTCATTATTGTTGAAAATGAAAACCGAGCGCTTATTGTTGAAAATGAACTGATAAAAAAGCTGCATCCGAAATACAATATCCTGCTCAAGGACGACAAGTCCTATCCCCATTTGATGCTGAATTTGCATGATGAGTATCCGGCCTTGCGCAAGTTTCGCGGCAATCGCAGCGGCCAGTGCCGGTATTTCGGGCCGTATGCCAGTGCAACGGCGGTAAACGAAGTGATGGATGTTATTCAGAAAATTTTTATGCTGAGAAGCTGTCGGGACAATGTTTTTCACAATCGTGAGCGTCCCTGTCTGCTATATCAGATAAAACGCTGCAGCGGTCCTTGCGTCGGCAAAATCAGTCAAGAAGATTATGCGCAGCTTGTAAAGGAAGTTATCGCTTTTTTAGAGGGGAAAAATACGTCAATTCAGGAGGAACTGTCGCGCAAAATGCAGCAGGCAAGCGACAATGAAGATTTTGAACAGGCGATTGTTCTCAGGGAACGGATAAAAGCTTTGACGGGCATCCAAACCCACGCCAACTTGGAATATTCCGGGTTGAAATCGGTTGATATCATAGGCATTGCTTTGAAAGAGGACTGGTTCTGCATAGAAGTCTTTTTTATCCGTGGCGGCCAGAATTGCGGCAATGCCCCATACTTTGTAAAAAGGGCGGAGGAAGCGTCAGCAGCTGAAGTTTTAGATGCTTTTTTAAGTACGTTTTACGCAAACCATTTGGCTCCTAAAGAAATTTTTGTATCGGAAAATCTGGATAATGCCGAACTGCTTGAAGATGCCTTGGGAGTAAAAATCCGTACTTTCAGCAAAGGGGATAAATATAAGCTGGTTGAGAATGCCAAAAAAAATGCTTTGGCCGCTATTGAGCGCAAACTGGCAGAAAATCGAAGCATAAAGGCTAATTTGGAAGAAATGCGCCGTTATTTTGATTTGCCGAAATTGCCCGAGCGGATAGAAATTTATGACAACTCGCATAATCAGGGAACCTATGCCGTCGGGGCCATGGTTGTCGCTACGCCGGAAGGCTTTGACAAGAAGTCGTATCGGACGTTTAATATCAAAGACCGGACAATTACCAATGACGACTTTGCCATGATGAAAGAAGTGCTGAAACGGCGCTTTGACCGTATGGCGCCGGACAACCGCCCCGACGTCATCTTGCTTGACGGAGGTCTCGGGCAGCTGCATGCCGTACACGAAAGTTTGAGCGGATATGATTTAAGCGGCATCTCGATAATAGCTATTTCCAAAGGTGTAGACCGAAATGCCGGTAAGGAGTTCTATCATCAGCTCGGCAAAGAAAGCTTTGCTCTGCCGTATCGTTCGTCAATAGCCTTTTATCTGCAAACGCTGCGTGATGAAGCGCATCGCTTTGCCATCGGAACACACCGTAAACGGCGGGCAAAATCAATGACAAAATCCAGTCTGGACGATATTGAAGGCATCGGAGCCAAACGGAAAAAAGATTTGTTAAATCACTTCGGTTCTGTTGCCGCCATAAAAGACGCATCGGTTGAAGATATTGCCAAAGTTGTTGGAATCAATAAAAAAACAGCTGAAAACATATATAATTACTTCCATAAATAAAAATAAAGGTTATGATAAACCACAAAAAGAACGTAAAATTATTGGAAAGGAAGAGTGTCGTGTATAATTTGCCGAATTTGCTTACGATTTCGAGAATTGCGGTTATCCCGCTGATTTTCTTGTCGGTTTATTTTGAGTGCAGCTTTTTTAACTATATTGCCGGCGTTTTGTTTATTGCGGCATCAATAACGGACTATTATGACGGCAAACTTGCCCGCGACCGTGGGGAAGTTTCTGCATTCGGGCGTTTGCTGGATCCGATTGCTGATAAACTCTTGGTTGCAACGGCACTTGTCGTTATTTTGGCAAAGCCCGGCATGATTCATGAAATCAGCTATATCCCCGTATTTGTTATTTTATGCCGTGAATTGCTGGTCTCCGGCTTGCGGGAGTTCTTGCGCGAAGTAAATGTCGGACTGCCTGTAACTCGTTTGGCCAAATGGAAGACGGGCTTTCAGATGACGGCGCTGGCAATGATTTTCTTCAAAGGATGGTGGATATGGGGTGAAACCGGTGAGGTTTTGCTGTGGGTTGCCGGAATACTGACATTCATCACGGGATACCAGTATTTTGAAAAAAGCCTGCTTTATGTAAAAACGGAAGCCGGACAGAAAAAGGCAGCTTCCCAGCCTGCTTCGGCAGCGGAAAAAAAAGTTTCTGCGCTAAAAGCTGAAAATAAAAGTACACCGGTTCGGAACACTGCGGCAAAATCTGCTCCAAAAGCAAAATCGGCAGCCAAAACCGGACAGGCAGCCAAGAAGGCTCCGGCTAAAAAGAAAAAATAGAGGAAACCGCAATGCCGGAGGCCAAAAAACATATTTTGGTGGTGGATGACGATACCCGCTTGCGTAGCCTTCTGCAACGATATTTGAGGGAGCAGGGATTTCTGGTTTCCGCGGCAAAAGATGCTGCGGAAGCAGAAGGCTTTTTAAAAACATATTTATTTGATATCCTGATTGTTGATATTATGATGCCCAAGGTAACCGGAATAGAGTTTTTGGAACGGCTGCGGGAAGGCGGCAATTGGGTTCCCGTCATATTGCTTACGGCAATGGGAGAGGCCGCCGATCGGATTAGCGGGTTGGAAACCGGTGCGGATGACTATGTTCCCAAGCCGTTTGAACCCAAAGAACTTGTTTTGAGAATTAACAATATTCTGAAAAGGACTGCCCGGGAAAAAGACATTGCGTCAAAATTGGTATTTCACGGTATAGTGTATAATCTGGAAAAAGGCGAACTTAAAACAGCTGCCGGAGAAACAATACATATTACGCCGGTTGAAAGAACCCTGCTGAATGTTCTGGGCGGAAAGCCGGGAGAAGTGCACACTCGTGAAGAACTGGCAGAAATATTGGGCGTCGCCGAAAATCTTCGTACCGTTGACGTACAGATAACCAGGCTGCGAAAGAAAATAGAAATCGACACTAAAAATCCCCGTTATTTGCAAACGGTGCGCGGCAAGGGATATATGTTGATTTCAGAGTAGATTAAAGCTGTTCAAGCAAAATTGAGCAGTCCAAAATAAATTGACTTCAAGTAAACAAGGAGAGAACAATGCATATAAAACTTCCGGAAAAAATGGACAGGGTGTTGCAGTATCTTAAACTGAAGATATTCCCCAATACTCTGTTTTTCAGAACCATGCTTATGATTTTTATTCCGCTGATTTTGGTTCAGGTAGTATCGGTAATTGCCTTTTTCAACGGCAACTGGGAAAAGGTCGGCCGCCGCTTGTCGGATAATCTGTCAAATAACATTGCGGTTGCGGTGGAAATGACATCGCAAAATCCCGATATGCTTCCGGAGATTCAAAAATTGTACGAAAGCAGTTACGGTATAAAATTTGAATTGATAACCGGAGAGCGTCAACTTGCAGTTAAAGCCGATACTCATTATGGCAAAGAATACAAAATTGTGACAGGTTTTCTGGAAAATTCGCTGCACCAAAAATTCCCTAATGCCATTACTACCGTATATTTGGCAAACGGGCGCGATGATGTCATCGTATTGGTGGAAGCGCCTAACGGATTATACCGCTTTACGGCATCTACCAAAAATATATTCAGTACATCCATTTTCGGCTTCGTCGCATGGATGGTTGGAACATCGCTGCTGTTGTTTCTTGTTGCAACTCTGTTTTTGCGCATCCAGGTACGGTCTATTGCCACATTGGCTCAGGTCGCCGAGGATTTCGGTAAGGGAATCAATACACCGTTTAAACCTTATGGCTCTTCGGAAGTAAGAAAGGCCGGTATAGCTTTCATCAAAATGAAAGAGCGCATTCAAAAGCAGATTTCCGAACGGACGCAGATGCTGGCAGGAGTTTCGCATGACTTAAGAACACCGTTGACCAGAATGAAACTGCAACTGGCTATGTTGCCGGAAAGTCCTGATAATAAGGAATTTATAGATGATATCGGCGAAATGGAAAAGATGCTGGACGGATATTTGGCATTTGTATCCGGTGAAGGCGGAGAAAAAAATACGTTTATTGATATGAACGAGCTGATCTTAAGCATTATCAATAAATTCCGTAACACCAAAGCCATGATACGTTACTCTACCAATGATCAGGTCAGTGCGATTCAGGGGCGTGAACAAGCTTTGAAAAGGGCAGTCACCAACATTATTTCCAATGCTTTCGCCTATGGCAAAAATATTGCCGTCGGTCTTGAAAGCAATAATAATAAATTGGAGATAACCGTTGACGATGATGGTCCCGGTATTCCGGCCGATAAGCGTGAAGACGTGTTTAAGGCGTTTTATCGCTTGGATGAATCCCGTAACAAAGAAACCGGCGGAGTCGGTTTGGGATTGTCCATTGCCCGCGACATCATTACTTCTCATGGCGGCAAAATTGAATTAACCGATAGCGAATTAGGAGGCTTGAGGGTACTCATTTCGATTCCCTTATAACTCTCACATACGAAAATATGTGTTCCGTTGTGGTTACTAAAAAGCACGGAAAAAACAAAAGGAGACAAATTAGTCTCCTTTTGTTTTGGCAGTTTTCTTTACTTGGCAGAAGGTATGAACTAAATAAAGCTGATTGGAATAAAACTGGCCAGTATGGGGCAAGTAAAATACGTGAAAAAACAAACCGCTATATATGCCGGGTACCTTATACACAAATAAAGAGGGAGAAAATCTCCCTCACTACTCTTTCAGCACGGTATATGATATGTCGCTTATATATCCCCGATTTTAATCGGTAGAATTACATATGTGAATTCAACCAGTCTTCAATTGTGGCCTGAGAATTGAAACCGACTTTAGAATCAATTTTTTCACCGTCTTTGAAAAGGAACAGGGTCGGAATACTCCTGATTTCAAAACTTGCCGCGGTTGCCGGCGCTTCGTCAACATTCATCTTGCAAATCTTGACTTTCTCGCCCATTTCTTTGGAAACCTCTTCCAAAACCGGGCCAAGCTGGCGGCAGGGACCGCACCATTCCGCCCAAAAATCAACCAGAACCAGGCCTTTTGATTTTAACACTTCATGTTCAAACTGGCTGTCATCAATAGCTCTCATTGTTTTCCCTTTCTCTTTTTAATGTTACTGTATAATTATATAGTTTGTATCTTTCAAATATTAAAGATTATTTTAAACTTTAATCCGAAAGTTTTATACTTTCATCATATTACAGGTATTAGTCCACAGCAAGTACGTTTCTACATCTTTGTCAGGGTAAATCTTTTGTAAAAGTTTTTTGTATGTATTCAATTGGTTAATGTATATCTCGGGAACATCATTCAGTGATTTTGCCGCAGGTCTGTTAGTCTTAAAATCGACGATGGTAACCTTGTCTTTATTAATTATCAGCCTGTCTATTTTAGCGGAAACGATTTTGCCGTCAACTTCGCCGATAATCGGAACTTCAGCTCTGGAGTTTTCAGTAAAGATATCTTTATATGTTGAGCAAAGGTTCAAAACTTCCGTCACGATGTTTTGCAGTTCATTACGTGGAAAATCAGGCAAATGTTTTTGTAAAAACTCCCAGGCGGCAGTTTCACGCAAAGATTCATCGGTCGTGCCGATGTATTGGAGCAGTTTATGGATAACCGTTCCCCTGCGGTAAAAGTTTCCTTTGTCTTCCAAGGGGGATGCAGTCAGTTCTGTTTCATCGCTTTCATCTTTTGAAGGAGCATAAGGTTTTGCCAGCGGGTTTTCTATTGGTGCCGGCGTTAAAATATCCGGGCGCTCTGTCGGAATCAAAGATTCGTAAACGGGTTCATCGGTACTTTCGACAGGGTTTTGTTGCGGAATATCATAGACGATGCGTTTATCGTCTTCAGGAAGTTTTGTATTTGATTTAATATTTTCTGCCAGCAATTTGTACCAAGAGTCCTCGCTGGCATCTTTTGTTTTGGTAAAACCGGCAATATAGAGCCTGTCTTCTGCCCTCGTCAATGCTACATACAGCAGCCTGCGGTATTCGTCAAAATCGGCTTCCAGATTAGCGGCTTTGATTTTGGCACAATTCGCGTCGTATCCGTCAGCAGATGTCGGAAAATATACCAAGCCGTCATCTGACCATAAAAATTCGCTTTTACGGGATTTGTTTTTGATTTTTGTCGTATCTGCTAAAATAACAATCGGCGCCTGTAACCCTTTGGAACCGTGTACCGTCATGATTTTAACCGTGTTGCTTTCGCCCTGTTCCATTTCTTTTTGAATAATAACTTCATCTTGAATAATCCAGGCAATAAAAGCTTCCAATGTCGGCGTATTCGTTTGCTCGAATATTAAAGCCAGATTTAAGAACTCATCTAAGACATCTTCAACTTCGATTCCCATACGGGAAATAAAGTTTTTCCGGCCTCTGAATTTTACCAAAACAGTGTTAAACAGTTCGAAGGGGCGGGCAAATCCTGCCAGATTTAATAATTCCTTTAGTTGGTCGGCAAGGGAAGCATAATTGGGATGGCGCAGGAGGCTGTTGAAAAGGGAGCCGTCGCGCTGATAGCATAAAACAAACAAATCGTCATCGGTTAGCCCAAACAAGGGCGATTTTAAAACTTCCGCCAACGAAAGGTCATCATTTGGCAGTAACAGGAATTTTCCCAACGAGATTAAGTCCTGCACGGCGATTTGTTCCAAAAGCTTTAGTTTGTCTACGCCTGCGACATTAACTCCCAAATCTTTGCAGGCACGGACAAATTCTTCGACAAAGCTTTTTCTCTGTTGAACCAAAAACATAAAATCGCCATATCGTACCGGACGGTTTTGGGAGACAAGGATTTCGCCGTTTTCAACCATCTTTTTTATATTTGAAGCAATCTGGCGTGCCAAAATGCTGGAAACGGATGACTGCTGTTCTCTGCTGATTGGGATAATCCAGTTATAATTTTCTTTTTTTGCGGTTTCTCCTCTTTGCTCAGCATCTTCTTTCTTTGTCGTATTTTCCTGAACCAGAAGCGGAAAAATTTCTACCCTGCCGCCGTCTCCGAGACGGAATGGCCGGTGATTTATATGCTCTCCGTCGGGCACGACGCCTTTTTTAGCCTGTTCTGTTTCAAACAAGGTGTTGACACAGTCCATGATAGCCCGGGTCGAGCGGAACGAAACATCTAGATGAACGGTTCGGAATTCATGGATTCTTTCATCAAAATAATGGTGCATTTTATCAAATTCGGTCGGATCTGCACCTTGAAAGCTGTAAATAGACTGTTTACGATCCCCGACAACAAAAACTGTGCGCGGCAGGGTATCTTCATAACTTCCCTGTCCGGCAAAGAACTCCTGTGTCAATGTCCTGATAATAGCCCATTGGTTTGGGGAGGTATCCTGCGCTTCGTCAATTAAAATATGGTCAATACCGCCGTCAAGCTTAAATAAAACCCAGTCGGCGACAGATTTGTCTTCCAGTAGGCGCCGGGTTATGACGATAAGATCTTCGTAATCCAGAGTCGCATATATCTCCTTATAGGTATCGTAGCGGTCAATAATATTTTGTGCAATTTGCAGAACGGCCGCGGTAGATTTTAAAACATTCAAAGCAGCAAGCCTGTTTTCAATCATTTTTAGCCGTTCGGCTTCATCTTGCATAAAAGTCAGTATTTCGGGACAGGCCTTGACAGCATTTTGTGATGCCAGCCGCACTTTTATACTTCCTGAGGCCGTAAAGAAAACGCTTTTATACAAAGGATAAACCGCTGCTGAAAAGTTATCGGCAGCAACGGCAGTGAAAATTTCAGCGCGCTGCTGGTCTTCCTTGCCGCCGGAACCGAAAATGTTCGCAGCGGTTTTAAGCCGCTGTCGATCGATAAACAGCATGGCTTTGGATTTAATTTCCTCCTCCGTCTGGTCTGTCGTTACCTCAAGCTTTCCCTCAAGCTTTCGGATAATGGCATTCATGTCATTACCGTAATTTTTCAAAAGCGCAGCGATTTTGCTGCGATTTTCCGTAATCATGTTCATAATTTCGGGAAATTTGTATTCGCTCACATTTTGTGTGAGATAGGAAATTGCTGCTGCCAATTTATTTTGATTGCCGGTATCAGCCTGTTTTAATAACTCAACTTTAATTTTCTGCAGAATTTCCTTGGAACTTCGGTCGTCCATAACTTCAAAATAAGGAGAAATCCCGGCCTCTAACGGAAAACGCTTCAATATATCTTGGCAAAAGCTGTGTATGGTCTGGATTTTCATTCCGCCTGGCGTATCAAGAAGTGTAGCAAACAGAGTCCGCGCAAATTTCAGCAAATCAATGGAATGTTCACAGCTTCGTCCGCCATCGCCGTTAAAATCGTTGCCCAGCAGGCGGGAAAGTTCGGCAGCCAGTTCTTCTTCGCCTTCAACAGCCCATGTGCTTAAGCGTTTTGCGATTCGTTCATTCATTTCAACTGCTGCAGCTTTGGTATAGGTCAGACAAAGGATTTTTGCCGGGTTTACTTTAGCCAAAAGCAGGCGCAGCACTCTGTCTGAGAGCACTTTTGTTTTCCCGGTTCCTGCGGAAGCTTCCACCCAAACCGATTTTTCAGGGTCCGCGGCAGACATTTGCTGTTGTGTTGCCAGTCTTATTAATTCTTTTTTTTGTTTGTCAATATCATTCGTCATTATTGTCGCCCTCTTCCTGTACCGACCATTCTTTAATCCGCGCCAAATGGTCATAATCTTTGTTTTTGGGGATAAATTTCGGAGTCGGGCGCGAATGGTACGGAGTCGTTTCGAAATCAAATGTTGTAATCAGTTTAAGCAAATACTCTTCGCTTTTTGCCAGAATGTCTTCTTCATCTGGTTGTATTTCCAAGGTGCCTGAACCAAGCTGCCAGTAAATTAACTTTTGAACTTTGTTGTTTGTGATGCCGGTAAAGCCTCCTTTGGATGCAATCAGTCCTTCCAGCGGCAGTTGCAGGGCATGTCCGCTCATAACCTGCTTTTTGCTCGGAATTTTGCCGGTTTTGTAATCTATGATGTTTATGCTTCCGTCTTTAAGCACATCAATTCTGTCGGCTTTTGCCGTAAAAGTAAAGTCCCCCCCGGGGAGTTGGTATGTAATTTCGCCGTTAGTTTCGTTATTGACTTTTCTGACTTGTCCGCGATATTCCTTTTCGGTAGCAGCAATCCATTCTGCAGTTTTTTCAAATTTTGGCCGCCAAAAAGCTTCAAGTTCTTTTGAGAGCTGCATTGTTTGGAAATGCTTTTTCCCCAGTTCCAGCAGAATATCCTGTATATTTTCCGGAATATCTCCGGGATAAATGTTGTTAAATTCCTCAATAATGGCGTGAACCAAAGTTCCGTAATCCCGTTGGTCAGGCTCTTTATCCAAATCGTCAAGCGGATAAAGTTTTAAAATATATTTGGCAAAAACCGAATATGGATCTTGGATGAGCAGGTCGATGCCGCTGGCAGAAAGCCTTCGCGGACGGGCATATACAGGAGGGCAGGGCGCCGGAGCTTTAATCGGGCAGTAGGAAGCTGGCGTATCCAGCCGATTCGCTAAAATATAGAATTCATCGGCTTTTAAAGCCTCAATATTGGAACCCAGAGCTTTCAAAACTGTTTCCGTTCGGAGCAGCCAGCGCGACTTTTTCATCGGTACGCCGTCAACTCTTTCTGCTCTGGTAATAATGACGTTTTCAGAAGCCAAAAAACAGCATAAATCAGCTCCGAGAATTCCGACGGCTTTTTCGGGAAGACTGAAACCGAAGTCTTTTTTCATCGGCCGGGACATCCACATATCTGCTTGGGCAGCTTTAGGCCAAATTCCCTCGTTGGCTTCGCCGAGGATTACATAATCAAAATGGCACAGTCTGGCTTCAATCGGCCCTAAAATGCTTAGCCTCGGGTGTGTGCCGTAGTTGGTACGAACACTTTCCATCCCCATCAGTTCGCACAAAAGTGGAAGATAGTCTTTTCCGTGAATTTTTCCCAATGTATCGGCAGAAGTCAGAATTTTAGTAATAAAATTAGCGGCACTTCTGCCTGCATCGCCGCGCCATAACAGGCTTTTTCCCGCATTGTCGGCAGAAGATGCCAACGTTTCAGCCAGGACAATATGCTGTTCAAGAATTTCTCCAAATTCTGTTTGTGGATTTTGCAAAGTTTCAGCCAGATTCTTTAACGAAATTTTTATTTGATAAAAAAAGCTTTCCAAAACAGGAGGCATGGAAGATTTGCCCTTTTGCCGCATAGCTGTTTCGTAAGCGTAAGCCTTTTTTCTGAAGTCGGCTGCGTCTTGTCCGCACAGCATAAAAGGGTGTTTTAACAAAGTTATGAATTTCGTTTCCGATTCGCAGTCTTCGGCTGCTTCTGCAATAAGCCGTAAAAAGACGCCTACCGGTGACAAACTTAAGGGTATTCCGGCAGAATCGTCAACTTTGATGTCAAAACGTTCCAGTTCTGCAGCAACACGGCGAGCCAGATTTCTGTCATAGGTAATTAAAGCCGCGGTTTTTTCCGGATAGTTTAATACCTCGCGCATCTTAAGAGCGATGGCCAGCGCCTCGTCGCGCTGGGTATTGCAGTTAATAAAACTAATACCGCTGGTAGCTCGCGTTATATCAAAATCCGATGGAAGATTGCGCCATTTATCGGAAACCGGCGCAGGCCGCATGATTTCTGAAATAAATTTTTCCCGTTCCGGACGTAATGGCGCGGAAATGTCAATAACCGATTTTCGGTTAATGCCCAACAGTTCCAGCAGTATCTTATTTTCATAAAGGGGATGAGTTTCATCAACGGCATCCCAATAAGAATTATCGGCAAAGCGGTCGATTCCTGCAAAATAAATTTCACCGTGAGGAAGTTTCCGGATGCTTTTAAGAAGTGCGACAACAGAGGGGAAACAGGCGGTAATTCCTGCTGCAACAACGTTTTGCTGTGTTTTTTCTTTCTGCCAGAGTGCAGCTTGGTGAAAAAGTAGTCTGTTTTTTAAATCGCAGCAGTCAACGGCTTTTCTTTCAGCTAAAATTTGCGGCCAGTATTCGGTGATAATTTTCAACAGCTTAAGCGTTTCTTGCCAGTGCGTGGCATATTTTTCGGGTACCAAATCCTGCAGTTTGTCAAAGGAAAGCCCCTGACTGCAAGCCGTATCAATGAGCTTGGCCAAATCGATGGCCAGACTGAGGGCTTGTGCCAGAGAAATTTGCTTTAGTCCGAAATCATTCGGTTTAGACATTATCAGCCGGGAAAAGATGAACAACCGTTCCTCTTTGCCAATGGTCGGCCGTTCTTCTCTGAAAGCCTCGCTCAAGTTGAAACCGTTAAAAAAAATTTCGTCGTCATCCAATTCGGCAATAGGCGTCATCTGCGGAAGAATGGTTGGCTGCATGCCTTGCAGGCGGATAAATGCGGCAGTCAGCGCCTGGCATGCTCGTCGATTCGGCAGCAGGAACAAAACACCGGCTAAATCAAGCCTGTTTTGAGAATATTTTTGCAGATAAACTCTCGCCAGCGTTTCCCAAAACGGGCTGCTGATACGAATATTGAAAATATTTTTAACCTCTTGCTCCATTAGAATATCACAGCTTTCACAAGATATGCCGGTTATTTGTGCCGCTAACGTTTGTTGCTGCCGTTAAAGGTTTTTGCCGGCGGTGTTAAACTTCTTCATTAACGGTCAGATAATCAATAAACTTTTGCAAAGCTCTTCCCCGGTGAGAAATTTTGCTCTTTTCGACGCTGTCAAATTCGGCAAAAGAGCGGTCAAAACCGGTAGGGATAAAAATCGGGTCGTAACCAAAACCGGCATTCCCGCTTTTATGTGTAGCAATTTTACCGTCTACACGCCCTTCAAAAGACTTATAAGAACCATCGGGGCGGGCAAATACGATGACACAGGAAAAATGAGCCGCCCGGTTTTGCGGATTAGTTTCTTGCAGTTCCTTGAGCAATTTGTCCATGCCGAGGTTGAAATCCCGATTCGGCGCATATCTGGCCGTATAAACGCCGGGACGTCCGCCGATTGCATCGACGCATAATCCCGAGTCGTCGGCAAAACAGGGGATATTATGCGCTTTAGCAGCAGCCAGCGCTTTAATATAAGCATTTTCTTCAAAAGTTTTGCCTGTTTCTTCAACATCGGGCAGTTCCAAATCGGCAGCAGACAAAACTTTTATCCCGTAAGGATTCAACATCTCCCTTATTTCGGCAATCTTTCCGCGGTTATGGCTGGCAAAGATGATTTCTCTATATTTTAGCATGAGTTAAAGCCTCTTTCTGAATGGTTATAAGATAGTCGACGCCTTTTTGGGCAAATTCCAGCAGCGTCTGGTAGTCTTCTTTTGTAAACGGCGCACCCTCGGCCGTGCCCTGAATTTCGACAATTTTTCCGTTTTCGGTCAAAACAAAATTAGCATCAACCTGAGCCGTGGAATCTTCTTCATATTCCAAATCAAGCAACGGAATGTTATTGCAGATTCCGGCAGATATCGCGGCAACGAACTCCCGAATGGGATTATGCGTAATTTTTCTGTCTTTGACCATTTTGGCCAGAGCTATATAAAGGGCTGTAAAACTGCCTGTAATTGAAGCCGTGCGCGTACCGCCGTCTGCCTGAATAACATCGCAGTCAATCAGGATGGTAAATCCTTTGAGTACGCTCAGGTCAACCACGGCACGCAGCGAACGGCCGATAAGGCGCTGAATCTCATGCGTTCTGCCGCCGACGCCGTGCGTCTCACGGTTTACTCTTGTTTTGGTTGCTCTGGGCAGGAGGGAATATTCTGCCGTTATCCATCCCTTCTCTTCGGCCTTGAGCCATGCCGGAACTTTTTCCTCTACGGTGGCGGTGCATATGACATGCGTTTGTCCGCATTTTATGAGGCAGGAGCCTTCAGCATAAGGATTAAAGTCCGGAATAATTTCTATTTTTCTGAGTTCGTCAAAATTGCGATTTTCAGTTCTCATGAAACAGCCTTTTCTTTTGGGGATTGGTTAATATGTCCGGTTATGGCCTTTAAAACGCGCTCAACCGTATTGTCAACGGCTTCGTTTTTTGTCTCCACGACAATGTCAGCCTCGGAATAATAAGGGTATTCCGCGTCAATATAAGTTTGCAGCTTGCTTTTGATTTTCGAGTCGCTGCACTGCAGGAAAGGGCGTCTTTTTCTGCCGGTTGTCCGGTTGTAAAGAACGTCAATATCGGCCTTAAGCCACACGGTCAGAGCCGTCTTTTTTGCAAGTTGCCGGGTTTGGTCGGCAACAAAAGCTCCTCCTCCTGAGGCCAAAACGCAGGGAGAACCGGATAAAAGCCTTTTCATTATTCTTTCCTCGCCGGCTCTGTATTCTTCCATGCCGAAACATTTAAAAACATCAATAACAGATAACCCCGCCGCTTTTTCAATTTCCTGATCTCCGTCGATAAACGGCAGGTTCAGCTTTTTTGCCAGCCTTTTGCCGACGCTGGTTTTACCGCTGCCGATAAGGCCGACAAGCAAAATTATTTTATTTATTTTTATCATTTGTATATTCACTAAAAATTATTATTCTCACTTTACAATAAAGGATATAATGTTAATAATAATAATCAATATTTAATTAATCAAAGTGGGAAAAGCTTAACTTGTCTTTATTTTAGGGAGAGATGAAAATGAAAACCAGAAATAATAAATATATCTTATATTTGGTTTTGGGCGTGATTGTTCTGGGAATAGCCTATACGGCATGCAAAGATATTACTCCCGAACAGCAGCGGATAGAAAATAAAGTAGAGTTAAAGCTTAGCAAATGAGTGATTACATAACTGAATTTTTAGATGCCAAAGCGGTGGAAGAAGGGGCGGCGCTGAATACGCTGCAGGCTTACCGTAACGACATCAGCCAGTTTGTTGCCGCAATATCTCCGGTGGCAGTAACTGAAGTAAAAACTGAGGATATTGAAAAGTATTTGAAAAGTTTAAAAGACGCCGGCAATCTGCCTAAGACGCTTTCTCGAAAAATTTCATGTATTCGGGAGTTTTTTAAATTTTTGCAAAGTGAAAAAATCGTAGCTGACAGTCCGGCAAATAAACTGCGGACGCCGAAAATCGGCAAAAGTCTTCCCCTTTTTCTGACAGCGAAAGAAGTTAAGAAACTTTGTTCGGCGGCCAAATTGGGTAAAAGATTCTCGCTGATGCGTATGGGGGTTATGGTAAAATTAATGTATTCTTCGGGGCTTCGCGTGTCCGAACTGGTTTCTCTGCCTGAAAATGCCATAAACTACGATATGCGGCAGATTCTGATTTGCGGCAAAGGCAGCAAAGAACGCATTGTGCCTGTGACCAAAGAGGTGATAGACGAGGTTTTTGAATATCTTGAGTATCGGAATAAATTTATGGGAGGGCGCAAAAGTAACTGGCTGTTTCCGTCGCTTCGTTCTGTTTCCGGCCATATAACAAGAGATGGCTTTTTCAAAAATTTGAAAAAACTTGCGGCAAAAGCCGGGATTTCTCCGGAAAAGGTTCACCCGCACGTTTTGCGGCACTCTTTTGCCACCAGGCTGGTAAATAACAGTGCGGACCTCCGCTCAATCCAAAAAATGCTCGGGCATGAAAATATTGTAACAACGGAAATCTATACGCACATCACAACTGAAAAGTTGATAGACGAGGTAAAAAAGCGTCATCCTCTGACCCAGCAGTATGAAAACAATTAAAGGCGATGAAAAAGATAAAGCTTCATATATCAGATGAGCCGCATTGCCGGGAACTTGAAAGCCTCGGGAGCATCTTTGTCCCGTTGGTCAGGGGGCTTATGTCGGCGGAAGACTTTGTCGAAGCGGATATAATGCTGAACTGGGTTGATATAGCGGGAGAAGAGCTTGCGTCATTTTGTTCACCGCTGAAAGTGCGCTTTAACCCGAAGGACTGTCAGCGTACTCTTTTTGTAGAGGTTCCGGCAGGGGGATTCGCTCTGGAAATGCAGCATCGGGAGGGATATATTCTGGAAAAAATAAATGCTTATTTCGGATACAAGGCCGTGCATAGGTTGAATGTCAGCCAGAATATTAAAATGCGTCCGCGCGTTTTTGTTCGGAAAAAAGCTGAGCCGGAAATAAAATTGAGTCAGAATGAAGAAAAGTATCTTAATGAACTGGCAGACGGGATAAAAGACGAGAAATTAAAGGAAATTTTAACAAAATTAGGTAAAAGTGTAGTATTGTCAAACCGTGGAGAAAAATAAATGCTGAAAATAATAAAAAGAATAAGCCGTCTGTTGGCTCTTGTCGTTGTATATGTGATTTGCGCATATGGTTATCTGACGGCAAAGGGGTTTGTTTTTACCGATGGCGTTCCTGTTTTATCTAACCATGCACAGGCCAAAGAAGAGGAGTTTGCCGTCAAGGTCAATGGAAATGTTAAAATAAGCGGAGCACAGCTGCGGGCAAGAGGGGCGGATGATGCTCCGCTGACGATGTATGCTTTTTCGTCGATGGCCTGCTCCCATTGCAGTGATTTTCACCGCTATATATTGCCCAAGTTGGAACGTGATTTTATATCCACGGGCAAACTTCGTTATATCTTTGTTCATTTTCCGATAGATGCTGTATCTATGCGGGCGGCAAAATTGTCTTATTGCCTGCCGGCAGATAAATATGACGATTTTATTTCGGAATTGTACAAAAAGAAAGACTGGTTGCTGTCAGGGAAAAACGAAACCTTAAATAAATATGCTCGGGAATTCGGTATGACGGATGAAACTATCAAGATTTGCGATGATAACAAAAAGTTGACCAGCGATATTCTTTTGACGTTTAACGATGCCATAAAAACATTCGGTATTCAGGGAACCCCGTCTTTTATCATAGAAGGGGCAGACGGCCGGGAAATGGTCAGCGGTTCTCGCGGATATGACGAATTCAGGGATTATTTGAACAGTCGTTTGGAAAAGGTGAAAAAATAATGCCGGATATTCCCGAAGACATTAAAGCGTTGGAAGAAAAGATTGAAGCCTTGAAAACCCAAAAGGTTCAGGCGGAAAAAACGGATGATAAACATACCGAATTTTCCCGTCTGGCAACAGGGCTGCGTATGGGTGTGGAGCTGGCCTCAGGAACGGTTGTCGGGGCAGCGCTGGGATATGTCTTGGACGAAATATTTGACTTTAAGTTCATAATGTTGTTAATATTTACCATATTTGGCGGTTGTGCCGGGATGTTGAACGCATATCGTTATACCAAAAGCCTGAATGCAGCCGGGGAAAAAGGGAGAAGGTAACCGTGTCTGGTCCTATGGAACAATTTGAGATTAAAGAGCTGTTTCCCATAAAAGTAGGGGAATATGATATCGGTTTTACAAACTCTTCCTTGTGCATGGTTCTGTCAGCCATATCCGTTATTGCTGTTTTTGCTTTTTGCTTGCGAAAAAAAACGTTGATTCCGGGAGTGGCGCAAAGTATTCCTGAAAGCATTTATGAATTTATTTACAAGCTGGTACTTGATAATGTCGGTAAAGACGGGCTGAAATATTTTTCATTCATCTTTACTCTGGCTCTGTTTATTGCTGCCGGAAATTTGCTGGGACTGTTTCCGTATAGTTTTACTTTTACGTCGCATTTGGCAGCGGTTGGCGCATTGTCGGTTTTCGCCCTTCTTTTTAATGTTTTTATTGGCATAAAAAAGAAGAAATGGGGCTATCTCCGTACCTTTATGCCCAAAGGGATACCGTGGCCGCTCGCACCGCTGATTATTCCGATAGAAACGATATCTCTGCTCTCAAAACCGTTCAGCCTGACGGTAAGGCTTGTTGCCAATATGACGGTGGGGCACATTATGCTGAAAATTATTGCCGGTTTTATCGTTGCGCTAAAAGTCTTCGGCGTTGTTCCTTTGCTGTTTGACAGTGCCATTATCGCTTTTGAAATATTTATTGCCGTATTGCAGGCTTACATATACACGATTTTGTCTTGTATCTATCTAAGTGATGCATTACATTCCCATTAATTAATTTTAAGGAAAGGAAAACTCATGGAAAACATAATTGCTTCTGATGCTGCTGTTTATATTGGTGCTGCATTGTGTACTCTGCCGATGGCTGCTTCTGCCTGGGGCGTTGCCAAGTTGTGGATTACAATGATTGAAACCGTCGGCCGTAACCCTCAGGTTAAGAAAGACGTTGATACATACGGCTGGGCGGGGTTTGCCGCGGTAGAGGCAATCGCTTTGTACTGTCTGGTTGTTGCCCTGATTATGCTGAACAAGTAATATCGGACAGACCAATATGCCGCAGCTTGAAATATCGACATACCTGACACAGATTTTCTGGGTGCTTTTGACATTTATCTGCTTTTGGCTGGTAATGGACAGGTTTATTATTCCCGGAATTGCTGAAACGATTGATGCCAGAAAACGCAAGTACGATGATTACCTTCTTAAGGCGGAACGGGTGAACAAAAAGGCATTGGCATCACTTCGGCGCTATGAAGAAACGCTTGCTGCGGCAAAGGCCGAAGCGGCCTCACAGATAAAAAAGAATGAAGATGAACTTAAGAATATGATTGCCGAAAGGGAAGAAGACATTAATCGGCAGTTAAAGGAAAAAATAGCGGAAAGTGAAGCGCAGCTCTTAAAAGATAAAGAAGCTGCTATGAGTAAAATAGAAGAAATTTCTCAGGCTGCCGCGTATGCCGTGATTCAAAAGCTGGGACTGGAAACAGTTACGGCAGAAGATATACGGAACGCAGCGGAAGCGAAAGGCAAATAAAATGACATCCGGATTGCAAACAGCCGTAAATGAAACAACTGCCGGAATAGCCGGGCATGAAGAACTTTTCTATCAAAGCGCTGAGTTTTGGGTTGCCGTTGCTTTCGTCGTAATCATCGCTTTGCTGTTTCGTCCGGTAACAAAAGTTATTTCCGGTATGATTGCAAAACGGATAATCAGAATACGGAAAGAACTGCAGGATGCCGAAAATTTAAAACTGCAGGCACAAAAGCTGTATGCGGAATATGAACGCAAATTTATGAACACAGATGCCGAAGTTGCAGGAATTGTCAAAGAGCGTGAAGCGGTTATTGAGGAAACGAAAGAAGCAAAACTTCGGGAATTAAACATTTTTCTGCAAAGAAAGCAAAACGAGGTCGACAGCCGGATAGAGCAGGCTTTTGACCAGGCTGGCAACGAAATAAATGCTATGGTCGGAGCCAGAACCGCTGAAATATTAAAATCGGTTATTAGCTCAAAATTAACCAAATCCGATTATAATCGTCTTATAGAAAATTCAATAAATAATATTAAAGACGTAACGTTGGCCGAATAATTTTCGGCGCGGGATATATGCGGAGAAATTGATGGAGCTTTTACAATACAGCTTTTCGGATTTATATATAAATTCAAATAAAGATTTTTACATTTCCGATGAAAAATATGCAAACAGCTTAAAAAGGGTAGAACCCAGCGATAAAGAAGAGTTTTGCGAGCAGCTGTTTATGATTATGCACCAGACAAGTTCCTATTCCATGAATTACAAAGGGACTTTTTTCCGTGTTGAAAATGTCTTAAGCGTAAACGGCGAGTTGTATTGTCTTCGCCGTATGCCGCTGACAATACCGAGTATCCATAATCTGAGTTTTGACCATCGGTTCGTTCAGTACATGCTGTCATTGTCATCGCAAAGCGGGCTGATAATCTGGGGTGGCGCGACCGGTTCCGGAAAAACAACGTCAATTTCAAGCTTGCTGGCTGAATATTTGAATCTCGAAGGCGGTTTTGCCTATACGATTGAAGACCCGGCTGAAATGCCGTTGGAAGGAGAATATCAGTCTTTTAACGGCTCAATCGGTTTCTGTAAACAAACTGAAGTCCAAAATGATAACTGGCGTGATCCTCTGAAATCGGCATTGCGCTCCAAGCCGCGCTATATTTTAATCGGAGAAATCAGAACGCCTGATGCCGCGTGTGAATGTCTGCGCGCCTCGATTTCCGGGCATTTGGTATTGACGACGATACATGCGAGCTCTATCACTGATGCTCTCAGCTCACTCGTAAAGTATGCCAGTTTCAGTATGAGTGAAAGCTCTGCCTTTGATATTTTGTCCCGAGGGATTTTAGCAGTCGTTAAACAGGATTTGGTCGGAACGGAAAATCATCGTAAACCTCACATTGAAACTCTTTTTGCTAACCCGGATTTAAATAAAGGCTGCTCTGTTCGCTCAATTATCCGCAGCGGCAAACTCAATCTGGCGACGTCCATTGAAATGCAGGCAGCACGCATTGCCCAGTCATTGCCTGTCTTTTGATATTTTGCATTTCAGGCGACTTATTTCGTTCGCATTGCGATAATTTAAACTATTTTCGTTTATGCCGGTATGCTTATATAGCGGTGCAATAATTTACAATACTGTTGGTGTTACTTTATTGACCAGACTACGGTATTTCCCGTATCTGCGCAAAAACTCTTGCTGGCGTATTTTTTTACCGGCAGAGGGTTTTCTCCGCCCCAGCTGAACAGATATGTTCCGGAAGAATTGACTATTGTGATTTGTTCCACAACGACAAGTTCTTCCTCAGATAATATGCGTTCAGCGTAAGATATACACTGTGCCTTGTTTAAGCCCGGAGCAACAATGTCAAAAGTTGAAACACGGGGCATAACGGTTTCGGCTTTTTCTCCCGAACCAACCAAAACATTTAGCCCTCCGTTAAGAATAATTTTATTTCCGTGTATATATCGTTGAGATAAGATATTGCTTGCAATAAGATACTTTGTAGAAAGTCCCCAATAATCCGGTTTATCGGCATAATACGACCGAATTTCTTTTGAAAGTTCGAAAATGTCTTTCATATTGCGTTCAATTTTTTCCTGTGAAGTCGAACAGGCATAAAACCCCGCAACAATAATTACCGCAGGAATAAGCGCCTTAAGTACGGCTTCACGATGATTGTTCACAAAAACTGTTACTGTTGAAGTTTTATGGACAATTTCCTCCCTGAACCTAAGAAAAATATCAGTGCTCTGAATTTTGATATTTTTCAGTCGGGACATAATATTATCAAAATTGTCCTTATTAAACGCCATTGCCGCTTATTCCTGTTTCATTACCTCGGTCTTATTATCCCATAGCACTGGTAATCTGGTCTTGCATTTCAAATACACCAAATACCGCCCATGCAATAATGCCGGAAATTGCAAACATTGCCACCATGTTCAAAATAGATGCTTTTTGTTCGACAGCCTCAGCCGATTCGTCCAACCAGTCATTGGCAAGTCTGTCCAGAGCCTCTTCAAAGTTATCCAATTCGGCATAAATACGCAGGTCGGCAACAATCTCTTTATCCGGGAAATTTAATTTGGATTTGGATAATGCTTGTCCCAAGTTATCGCCGTTTTTAATAAAATCCATTGCCCGGTCAATTCGTTCGCGCAAATAACGGTTTGAATCTTTTCTTAAAGATGTCAGTGCCACGGAAATCGGCACCCCGCCTTTAATCAACGCAGAAAGAGACAACAGCCAGGTAATTCCCATAAACATCTTGTACAAAGACCACGGAGGACAGTCGTCAATGGCTTTGCGCGTCGGGCCGGTCCAAATGCCGATTGTTGTATAAATCAACGTAAATAAAGCCGGGAAAAAAGCAAATGCCAATGCCCAGTTTTTCTGAATCCATAAAGATACGGCAACCAAGTCTTTCGCCGTTCCCGTCCATCGTGCATTCGGCGCGGCATCCATCATCGGCGGAACCATGTATGCGCCGATAGCATAAATAACCAATACGGACATGAGTAACAGAAAAGACGGATAAGCAATCGCCCCGATAATAGGCTTTAACATCTTTTCCGTACCTTCGGCAACTTTAATCAAGTTCAATAAAGCGCTTTCAAGGTCAGACATATCGCCCACGGAAAGCATCAGACGTTCTCGGCTCGGAGCCCAACCTTTCAGCGCATCGGAAAAAGCATAACCGTTCTGTAAGGATTTGCCCCACGATGCAATTGCAATAGCCATAGGCTCCCCCGGATGCTTTCCGTTGTCCGTAATGCTGTCGTACATAATATCAAGGGCATTCATCAATGAAAAACGGTTTCTTAATAATGAAGCAAGCTTTTTATATACTTTCAATCGAGCTTTGCTGGCCATTCCAACTCTGAACTGGGCAAAAGAAACCTCCAGCGCACCCAGAGATTTCATCGCTTTATTAAAAGAACCGTTGCTTGTCTCCTCTTTTTTAGCCATAGGTCGTACCTCTAGTATACCGGACGTTGGTCAATCAAACCGCACCAGCGTTCGACTTCGTCCATATCAATCTGTCCTTTAATCATTCTTTCAATAGCTGCGTCTTTCAACGGTCGTCCGTTTAACTCGCTGACCCAGTAGTCGATGGCTTTGGCAGTTTCATTGTCAATCATCAGGCGCAGAAAACGTGAATCCGGCAAAATAATTTCGTCAACAGCCATTCTGCCTTTAAATCCTTTATATCCGCAGGCTTTGCAGCCCGGACCGCTGACATAAACGTTTTCAATGCCATAATCGCCCAGAGCATTACGTAATCGCTCAAACTCGGGTGTTCCTTCTTTCGTCTTGATAGATTGCCTGCAATTGGGACACAGTTTACGGAACAAACGTTGAGATACCAACCCCTTTACCAATTCAGGGTCGTTTAACAAATACGGTTGAATTCCCATATCGCGCAAACGCGTAACAATTGCCGGCGCAGAGTTGGCGTGAAGCGTTGTCCACACGCCGTGACCGGAAAGGGCGCCTTTAAAAGTCAATTCTGCCGTAGACAAAGAACGCGTTTCACCAACCAGAATAACATCAGGGTCGGAACGAAGTGCCGCAGACAAAGCTTTTGTAAATTGTTCGTTTTTCTCTTCTTCGGTGTTGGCATTCGTAACCGGCATTTGCCGTGCGCCCGGAATAGGATACTCCGGCGGATCCTCCACCGTCAACAGGTTAATCTGATAGTTTTTTTCCTGTAATAGCTTAATCAGATTTCGTTGTAAGGTTGTTGATTTGCCGGAACCGGTCGGTCCAGCCACAACATTCAGGCCTACCGCCATACTGCGCATTTTATAAAATAAATCTTCTTCGTATTTGCCTAAGCCGAGTGAGCGCAAATCCGAACTTCCTTCCGGATTGTCATCGGCATATAGCAAACGCATAACCAAATATTGCGAACCAAACGCAATAGGGTTAAATTGCAAACGAATAGCCAAAACGTTATGCGGCAGCATCAATTTGCCTTTAGAACCGCGCAAAGGTGTCGAACCAAGTTTTTGTGCGCCTTGAAATTCATTTTGCGAGTAGTTGGAGTCCGAAATATCCGCTGACGCAAAAACCGAACGGACAAATGCTTCTCCCCATTCGCCGCCATATTCGTTCTGTTTAACCATAATGCCGTTTTCACGAAACAATACCGTCGACGAAGAACCAACAACAACGTGTACGTCGGATACTTTCTTTTGCGATGCACGTTGGATAATATTAATGAAATCGATTTGCATCTGCATATCTTCGGCTTCTTCTGCAGATACATCAACAGTACCTGCACCGCGTTCTGCATATGCATAAATTGCCGCAATTTCATTTAGGGTAACATAGCGCGGCGCTTTAATCGGAATTTTTCTTCTTTTAACATTTGCTTCAAAGTTATATACCGCGCCGTCAAAACGGTTGTCTTTCGATACCAGATAAGTCCCGTCAGAAAACAAAGCTAATAAGCGGCGCGTTTCATTGGATATCGCAAATTCAGAACCATTAACCGTCAGCAATTTGTTATTATTTGCAAACAGCTGGTCAAATAAATTAACTTTTTTGACCTGAGAAGCTCCGGAATCTTCTTCTTCAAAATTCGATTCCGCAGTTTTCTTCTCAAGTTCTTTTTCGTCTTTTTTTACTTCTTCCGCCATTTTCAAATATCCATAAACAATAATTCAATACGGTGTCAGAGGCTTATTTTTTGCTCTTTTCATCAGTCAGCCCCAAGGTTGGGACATAACCATCAATGCTTCTGCCGACATATAAATAGTCATCGCTGCCATCTCTGCTGAATTTTGCATAATCAGAGCCTATTTCGCTGAGAATATGTCCGGACGGGAGAGGTGAACCGACCTTTAATGACAACGGCTGTCCGTCAATATCAATAACATCAACAGTCATATTTCCTGCTCTTCCGCTGATGCCGAGAATGGCATATTTTGAACTCAGCTTTTCGGGAGCCTCTTCCTCAGTCGGCTCTTCCGTTTCGGAACTGATTGCAGAAGTAGCCGCTGCATTGGCTGCAAGCACGGCAGCATTTGCGGCATTTTTATCCTTTAATTCCTCAATTGATTGCGACTTCAGATAAAGGCTGTTCTTGGCATTTTTTATAATTTGTGCATCAGCCTCAACCCTTTTGCGCAGTTGTTCGTTTCTTGCTTTCAAATTTTTGACGATTCGCTCAAAATTAGCTCGTGCTGCTTCTGCAACCTGAATATTTTTTGCCGAAGCTTCCAAAACTTTATTGATCCTCTGCTTAAAAAGTTCAATAAGTTCTTTCTTTTCTTCCTCCATCGCAGAAATCTGCGCATAAAGGTTTTCTTTCTCTTTCAGCCATTCCTGTTGGTTGACCAGCATTTGGTTCATATAGGCGTTCAGCAGCTTTCTTTGCTTCAAAACCTCAAACAGCTGTTCTTTGTCCAGCAATGCCTGCTTTTCCTGAAGAACCTGTGCTTCAATCTTTTTTTGTCGTTCCAAGTCCTGAAGGCGCTGTTCTTCTTTTTGGCGGGCAAGATCATCAATATTCTTTTGCCGTATAGCCTTTTGTGCTTCAATTTCATTGCGGATTTTTTCCCGCCGCAATTCAAGCGTTAACAATGTCGTACTTTTTTCAATTTCAGACATTTGGGAAAACAAATCGCTGTCCATTTGCGACAATACACTGTTTCCCAAAGCTTCAACCGGATTTGCTTTATATTGGATATCTTTCGGCAAATCGGCATCGTTGATAGATGCTCCTCCAGTCTTGGACGCTGGCGCTGCATTATTGGCATTCTGCTGGGTCGGGGCATTAATTGACTTCATTTTCAGGTCAAAATTAAAATCTTCTTTTGCCTGTGCCTGATTTTGCTGAGGCAAAGGAGCCTGCACTGCTGGCTGTGCAGCAGAAGTATTTTTTGCCGCAGAAGAAACGGCAGCGTTATTTTGTGCTGGAGAAACAGGCGCATTTGCATCGGAATTGCCGGAAACTTTTGCATCTGCCGTATTTCCGGCGGCAGAAACTGAATTGTTTTGTCCGGCAGAACCGGCTTGTACGGCGGTATTTGCAACAGCTTTGGCTCTAGACGGGGAAACCAGTGCATTGGCGGGCTTATTCTGTTCAGACACGGCTTTAGCCGTTTCCTGATTGGAAACGTTGATAGGCAGATTGGCTTCGTTAATCGAAGCAACGGCCGCATCTACGGTGTGTACCTGCGCAGCACTCGCAAAAGCTATTGACACTGCCAGCCCTAAAAATCTGTTTTTGCTTTTACTGAACATAAATTGTCCCCTCATAATTCCATACGCCGTTATTATAACGTATATTATTAACCTTAAGTCCTGAAAATTTTGTTAACATCGGCTTCCAAATTTCGGGATCATACTTCGAATTAATTCTAAAGTTTAAAAAATTATATACCTTGTTGCCGGCTTTTACTTTTCCGTTAGATAAAGAAATGCTCATATTCAGAGTCTGAAACAGGTCGTTTATCATATTTCTTAGCTCGGATATCGTTTTTTTCGGAATCGAATTAACCTTCTTAACAGACTGAAACGGCATTGATATCGTAACGGTATTGCCCCTGTCGTCTATTGATTTATTGGTAAAGGTCATGCCGGAATAGGATAAAGACATTTCAATCCATGACAATCTTCCGAATTCTCTTTTCCATGAAGTAACGGCTCCGGACGCCGAACAGGTAACGCCGCCGTTCTTCCATCCCGGAGTCGATATGGCTACCAATGACTGAATGCTGTTACGACAATTGTCCAGCAGCCAGGTTGTATCAACCATGGATTCCCACGGCGCAGGAACGATTTTTTCCACTTCCTTGACGACTTTTTTCTTAGCCCTTCTGGTAACGACTTTGTTTTCTTGTGTTTTCGTTGCAAAAAAAGTATTGGCAATAAACATAACAAGCCATGCGCCGGCTGCAATAGAAAGGACGACGACAATCGCCAGCTCTGCGCCGCGCAAGGCGTTAATCTTTTCCAGTTGGACGTCCAAACCTTGCGAAAATACCTCAGAAATGTCTTTCTGTTCGGTTTCGTCGATTCCCCATTCGGCTGGAGCAATTTTCTTTGACCAGTCAGGGACAGAAAGCATCGACATAAATTGCTCTTTGGCGTCCTCTTCTTTGACGAACAAAACATCGCCGTCGGACAAAATAACGTCGTTTCTGACACAAAGATACCAATAGCCGGCATCCACTTTAAAAACAGCCAAAAGGGAACTTGCATCGCTCATAGACGTAACCGCGGTTACCGCGGCAACGTTCATTCCTTTCTTAAAGCCTTGGGAAGAAACTGCCAATCCAAGCTGAGGGGATTTGCCGTGCTTGACGCAAAACAAATCTGCCCCGACCAAAACATTTTCGGCTGCCTCCTTCGCATCAAGAAAAGGGGCATCAACGTTTTGCAGGCTTTCCCAGAAAATGCTTGCAGCATACTGTACGCCGTCAACCGTAAAGCTTGACGCCCACTCTTTGCTGTTTTCCCGGGAAGGTTCAGCAGATAAATCTAATGCGCTATCCTCTTCTTCAGCCACGGCTCTCTCCCTTAAAATTTCATACGCGACTCAGGCATCAACGGTGATTCCAAAACAACCGGGGTCAGCAAGATGACTACAATACTGCGCGTCTTTTCAACTTTTTCATGACCGCCTAAAATATTGTTATTGACCGGTCCCAAACCTGCCTTGTCGCTGGATGTTTCAACTCTTTCATAACCGGAAAGGACTAACGTTTCGCCGGATTTTAGGGCGACTTCCTGCGAAAATCCTCGTTCTTCAATAATCGGGTTTTGAATATATCCGGATTCTTCAGAACTGTCGAGGTTGACGTTTTCCAAATCAAGCAAATCAGAAAGGTTCAGGCTGAACAGCATCATCAACCGGCCGTGATCCATAATTCTCGGCAAAACATCAAGCGTGAAACCGGTTTCAATTTCTTCCGTTTCAACCGTAACGTCATAACTGGCTTCGCCGCCGACGGTACCATTGTTCGTTTTGGTATATTCAGAAATATAATTCTGCGTTTTAACTACCTGAATTGGTGCCGGCTTGTTGTTCATTGTCGTAACCGTGCCGCTTGTAACCAGCGTTGTTACGCCCTGTGTCGACAATGCCTGAATAGCGGCATTGACAGTAACGTCGCCGCTTAAAATCTTCATTGACATACCGCTGTTTCCGTCAACCAGCCCTGTAGGACCGAAGTTGTTGTCACCCAGCGTAATGTTGCCGCCGGAAGCCGTTCTGTCCTTAAATGCGGCATCCAAATCAAAGCCGAATCCTCTCGATTCGTCAACCTCAACCTGCAACACTTTGACGCTGATGGCAACTTGGCGGGACAATCTTATATTCTGTTCATTGACAAATTTTGAAACCTTTTTGATTTCAGTCGGCGTTGCCGTAATTGTCAATGTACCGTTCATCGGATCCGTAACCAGGCTGGAACCTGCGCCAAGCATTGATTTTACGGCCGTAACGATATTCGCCCACAAGTCAATGTTTGAAATGCCGCTGGTAATGCTGCCGCCGCCCGAAGAACTGCTGACGCTGGAAGTCATAGACGGTTTTGTCGGCAGCGTATAGAGCGTAAACGTTTTAGTGGTATATTTATAAATATATATCTCTCCGTGTTCATATTTCCACCAAACGCCGAAATGAGAGCAGACTTCATCCAGCAATCCGCTTAAGGAGCCTTTGTAGGAAACAAGCATTCTTGATGTGTCAGACCATTTTGAGCCGACTTTTGATACCGTCGGAGCATTCTTGTCTGCGGCAGCTTTAGCCGCGCCTTCAATTTGCGGAGCAAACCTGATTTTAATTGATGTAATCTGGCTGATCATATTGCCGATTTCATATAATGTTATAGGACGGTTGCTGACCAGAGTAACACCGTCAGCAGCTTCCAGATAACCGGGCAGAGGTTTGTCGCCTTCATATTCTATCTCGCTCGTATCACCCAGCCAAATATCGTCTTTAATACGGATAACATCTGTATCGGCAACTGTTTGCGGAGCTTTTGCATCTTCTTTATATTTTATAGTTGCGTCCACATCTCTTTCTATTGCTGCATCATAGTCGGTCGGCAGAGAACAAGAGGCTACGCCCATAAGCAAAATGCCGGCAAATCCTGTCAAATATTTTCTGTTAGTATGCATTCTCATTCTCCATTGTTTCTATAACTATAACGCGGTTGCCTTTATAATATGTTGCAATTGGTGCCGGTCTGGCTCTTGCAAATGCTCTGATTAAAGCCGAACTGACGTCTGCAAATTTCCCTTTGAACATAACGCCTGCGCTTAAAATATAATTGCGGTTTGTGTTCCAAAGCAGTTTCCAACCGGACATGGCACTCCATTTTGTCAGCAATTCGCGCAAATTCTCGCCTTCTTCGGCTTCCCAAGTCAGAACCGTATCGTCGCCGACCTGAATTTCATTAATGTCAACATCTGCCAGCAATTCTTTTTTGCTGCCGACATCGGTAAACTCAATATTTTCATCGTCAATATAATCGGCAATGTCAAAAGATTCTTCCGTAAATTCCGAAGTGATAACGTCGTCATCCATAATGTCGTCGCATTCTTCTTCGCAGACAATTTCGTAAGTCGAACCGTCATTTATAATACTTTTCTTTGTTTCTTTCAATTCAATGTTGTCAGCGTGTCCGATTTCATTTTTAGGGGTACCTGCAGGCTTACGGATAACAACTTTCCCGCTGGCTGTTTTTATCGGCTTAGGTTCAACCTTTAAAGGCTTCTGAGAATTTTGAGACTTCTGAGCTTTTTCGGCAGTTTGGGAAGCGGCCGGAGCGTAGTCTGCCGGATTCGTCTCCAGATTTAATGTTCCTGTTTCGCTGAAAATGCCGTCGTCCACCGTATATTTACGGTTGCTGTTTCTTCTGACCGTGTCGCCGACCGTTACGGGCTTGGTAACAATATCTTCTTCAATCCCCGGTTGAATCGTTGCTGTTAGATTATTGCCCGCAGACGACTGGGTGTAAAGATGGTCTCTTTTGGTACGCTCGCCGTAAGCTCTGTAGTCAGCTTCCGTTTTTGTATAATTTACCAACGCCGTATCATTGCAGCTGATGCCGTTAACGCCGCAACGATCATAAGGGTTGATTGTTGCATCAATAACCGGCGCTTCTTCGGCTGTCAACGTATCTGTCTGCCCGTTGCTGCCGGAGAAGGAACCGCAGGCGGACACGCCGCAAATGCAGACTAAACAAAACGGTAATAAAAAATTCTTTTTCATGTTTTGACCTATCTTTAAATCCAATCTCAATCAACCATAAATATTAAAATTTAATTAATCAAGCTTAACGCTTTATTTATAAGACGTTTATTTGTGGTAAAACGCTTAAGGCAAATTCTGTTTAAGTTGCAAAGTCCTTATGATAAAAGCATTTGGCTCGGTTAACGAAAAGACGGTATCGACTTTTGAAAAATCTACGCCGTTGTTCATAAAAATAGTGTAGAGAAGATTCAGCCTTTTCCTTTGCAATTCAATTGGCGCTGTCGCGTCCAGTCTGATTTGCAAATATGTCTTCTCTTCTTTTGCTTTTTCGGAAAAAGCTTTCAGCCAACGCAGGGTCTGGCCTGAAATTTCCGCTCTGTCCGGCTGGAACGAGAGTTTTAGCTCGGAGGGGATAATTTTGTTTTTGGCTTGCTCCTGTTTTGTCTCCTGAATGGTTTCATAGAAGCTGACCAGAGCATCATTGGAGTTTATGGTTTCTTCAGCCTTGCCGGCGCCCTGGCTGCTGTATGCCGGTGCGGTTTTGGATTTTGGCTTTGCTGCGGTGTCAGTAGGTTGCTTGTCTGAGAACCATGAAGATATGCTGTTGAGAAATCCTTTTGATTCATCTTTTTTCTGCGCGACAGTCGAAACTTTGGGTAGAATTTTCACGCTCTCTTCCGGAAGTGCCGGCTTGGCCTCTTTCGCTTGTGAGGGTGTATCCTGACGTCCTTTGGCGGGAGTGCCGGTCTTTCTGTTGCCTTTAATAAATGTGGGTGTGAGGTTTTCATCATTTAATATTTCGTCCGGTATGGGGAAAATGATGCTTTGTTTAATTTTCTCAGCAACCTTATAGGAAATTTCCTGATCTTCGTTTGCGGCTTGCTTGAAGTTGTCGGTAAAGAGGTCTTGCGGTTGCTGGTCTTGATATTTTTCCAGCAGCTTTTTGTTTTTTATGTGTTTGCTCCCTTTGGCGACCACCCAGGGCGTATCGGGGATAAAATCTTCGCTGTCGGATAATGTGGATGTCGGCAGCATGGCAACCTTATTCTCATCTTCGCTTTGAGCAATTTCCGCATTTAGGTTCTGTTTGTCTGTATTTTCAAATTCAATCGGTATTGAACCGTCAATATTAACGCTTAATATCTCGTCGTCTTCAATGCCGTTAATATCTTGCGGTGCGTAAGCTATCTCAGCGGTTTCTGTCTCGGGTAATTCTTTTTCGGAAAGGAAACGGAAAGAGTCTGCTTTGTCGGGGGCAGAAGCTGAAGGTTTCTCCGTTAGGCCGGAAATCACAGAAGTGGTAATAGTCTGCTTCTGTACTTTGGCCAAAATATCGGATGCGGCCTTGTTAATGGCATCTTCTTTTGTTTTAAATAAATCAATTTTAATGTCCGTCTGAAGGGGAAGGTGCGTTTTGCCAGCCGCTGACGAATATAGCTGCCCGCCTACGGACATGCTAAATAACGACAGGCTGAAGCCTAAAACAAAACTTTTCATACCTCTCATAGGTAAAATATTCCCCAAAATTCACAATATAATCGGCTGCATTCGAAATATTAACCATATTTTAAACATTAAATAGAATCTTTAGCAAGTATATTTGCATAACTAATAACAACAAAATCATGTGTTTATGCATTTGCACAAAACAAAAGCCGGATAATTGGCTCGCCGGGAGTGTGAAATTTTTGTTACAGAAGATGAAAATTATTAAAAAACAATAGGTTGATTATATTTTCAAGAGGCTTAAAAAACTTGAATTTTTTTCAAAATTGAGGTAAAGTAAATATGTATAATGAATTTAGGAGAACTGATATGAAAAATCTGAAAAAGATGTTGGTACTGTGCTCTTTGGCACTTGTATTCACGGCTGTGCTTGCCGATGCATCGTACGCTGAAAGCGTTATGGAAACCGGTATGAAAAAAGCTCTGGTTCTGTTCCAGCACATTAAAACCATTATTTTCGTAGTTGGTGCGTTTGGTTTGATTGGTATTGCGTTCCAAGCTATTTTCGGTAAGGTAAAATGGACATGGTTTGCTGGTCTTGCAGTTGGTCTGGCTATTCTGGCTGCGGCTGGTGCAATCGTAAACTACGCAACCGGCGGTAACATTAACGCTGGTCAGACGGGTGATACGTTCAGCCAGTCTGCTGACGGCTTGTAATCGGCAACTAACAAATAAAAAAGAAAAGAGCGTCGCTTTGCGGCGCTTTTTTTATCCGTAATATGCCGGCCTTATCCACGGGACGTCTTATTCATAATTTATCGGTATTGTCCGTAGGGTATCGTTTTCCCTGTCAATCGTCATTTTTATCCGCAAGGTGCCGTTTTCCACACAATCTGTTGGTTTTGTCTGTAAAGCATCAAGCCTGTTCGCGGTGCGCCTGATTTAAGTGTGAAATTTTTGTTACAAAACAGCAAAATAGCGTAAAAACATAAAGATAGGAGGAAAAGGAGAGATACGTTTTTGCTGGCTATTTTCTTATAATTATGTTATAATAAATACAATAATCGGGAGGGAGGTCTCGTAATGTTTGGACTTGGACGCAAATACGGATTCTTTGTTATGGTATTGGGTGCCGCAATTCTGCTGGCGCCTGTGCCTGCATTTGCTGACGGAGCGTTTGGCGGGCTTATAGCTTCGGGGCGGGAAATATTTACTGGGCTGCGCGAGATTATTTATCCTGCATCCGCCGTCGGCATTATTGCCGTTTGTATCGGCGGCTTTTTCGGAAATATCAACTGGAAATGGTTGACTGCGATTATTCTGGGGCTGGTTGTTATCAGTTTGTGCGCGGGATTTGTTTCCATGTTTGCTCCGGACGGGGCTGAATCTATAGCCGAAGATATCGCTTTGGGAAATTAGGAGGGAACGATGAACAGAAATATGAAAATAGCCTTTTTGTTTGCCGTATGCGCTGTTTCTGTCGTTTCTTTTTGTGGAGAAGCAGAAGCTGCTTCGGGCGTATTTGAAACGTTGCGGCAGAAAACGGCGACATTTGCTTCCCAGTTGCGTGTTTTTGCCTATGCCATATCCTGCTTTGGTATTGTGATGTTTACCTTCCTGGCCATCAGCGGTAAAATCAATTTCAAACATTTGGGATACATTTTTATCAGTTTGTTTATGTTATCGGCAACGGGAGCTGTTATTGATTATTTCAGCGGCAGTCATGCCAATTTGAAATCTGAATTTAATGATACGTATATGAATGCGGTTCCGCGCAGCAGTCTCGGAAGCTGAATTTTGTCAGCCGTTTAATCTTATTGCCATAATAAAAAATAGTTGAATTTAATAATTTTGTAAGATTTATCGGCTTAGAATTAAAAGAGAGATTCAACAGGGAGCTGGCTTATGAAAGATGTTATCCTGAAAGCAGTGGCTAATCCGCCCAAATTGTTTTGGGGGCCTGTTCTGCCGACGGCGCTGAATGCCGGTTTGCAGATACCCTTTATGTTTATGGCTATCGGAATGGGTGATATCAATCCCTTGGTATTTTTGGTCAGTATTGTTTTGGGACATTTGATTGTTGTTGCCCTCGGGGCAAAAGACCCCCACTTGTCGGGTATGATACAGGCTTTCGGCCAGACTAATGTTGTACCGCAGAATTTATACAAAGTGAAAGGGCACAAATTTGAACCTTGATTTTGACTTTTATACGCTTTTTATGGCCGGGCTTCAAAGCGCGGATGCCTTTGTTGCGACCTTTGGCATTATCGCTGCCGCCGCTATAGCGGTCTCCCTGGTTTCCAAAATAGGAACTTGGGTACTGCCGCAGCCGAGCGAGTCCCGCGTGGCTGACTTTTTGCCGTTTGACAGCTTGCTGTCGGACGGTTCGACCCTGCGTTGTAGCAACGGATCGTATGTCCGCGTATTTAAGGTTGAAGGGGTGGATTTGACTTCGGCGCGTGAAGAAACTGTATTGTCCATGTTTGAAGCACGCAAGTCTTGGCTGGATAATATGGCGGATTTGCAGATTACCTGTCGGGTAATTACCATCAGAGATCGGGTGCCGATGGAAAAAAACAAGGCTGACTTCGGTAATAAATGGCTGAAAATTGTTGATGATACCTGGCGCGAAAATCTGAGCCGCGTTTATAAAAATGACCATTATATCATCTTGTCGATAGAAGACAAAAAAGACGCTGTCAAAGATTTAAACTATGCTTCGCAATCCGTCGTTGCCAATCTGAATGATTACGGTATCAAAGTTATGTATGAAGACGACGAAAGCCCGGCGGAGATGAGTCCCGTATATCCGTTTGTCCGGGTGCTGAATCCGATTAGCAAACCTGCGCCGAAAGCTCGCGGGGCGCAGGGGTTTCAATTAAAGGAGCTGTTGACCGCCGACGGAATTCATTTCACCGGCGAAGAAGGGGTTATCAAGTTTTTCTCCGGCGGCAAGGAAAAATTTGCCCTCACCATGGGGATAAGGAACTCCGGCGACTATATGGACGAAAGTATGATTTCGTCGCTGCTGGCGATTGATTGCGAGATGACGGTTCTTCACAATATTCATCCGCTGTTTAAGCCCAAAGCCCGTATGATTTTGGTTCAGCAGCAGAAAATGGCTGAGGTAACCAGCTTTTCCTCGGATGTTGTTGCGCAGTACAGTGAAGCGCTGGCCGCGATAGAAGACAGCGATGCTGACCACCAGTCGCTTGTCGAATATTCAATGAGCTTCATCTTAAAAGGCGATACGATGAAAGAAATTGAATTCGGCGAGAGTGAAGTCCAGCGTATCTGCCGGTTGTTCAGCGTAACGCCGGTTCGCGAGAACTGGATTGCCCAGGCAACGTTTTTCAATCAGTTTCCGGGGTATGACACCTGTGGCAGAACCTATTTTTACCTGTCGCGTATAGTGTCGCTTGCCGTGTCTTTCGAACAGTTGTCGACCGGCCTTCCGCGCAGTGACTGGGGCGAGGGTGCTATTACCGTTTTCCGCACAATGAGCGGGTCTCCGTATCGGTTTCAGTTCCATATTTCCGCTGCTGAGTCGGCTGTGGCGCACTGTTGTATTGTCGGTCCGACCGGACAAGGTAAGACGACATTGTTGACGTTTTTGGCCGGACAGGCAATGCGGCACGGCGATTTGAAAGTATATTTCTTTGACCGCCACCGGGGTGCAGAAATATTTACTCACATGGTGCAGGGCGCCTATGTCGGCTTCAGCGGTGAACGCAAGAACGTATCGCTTAATCCGTTTGATTCCCGTGATACGATGAGTAACCGCGCTTTTCTCCGCAACTGGCTTAAGGCGATAACAATGGCGAACGACGCATTGTCCGAACGGGAAGCGGCTCGTGCCGTAACAACGGCGTTTGACTATCTTCGTCCTGAAGAAAGGGTTTTGAAAAACCTGTATAAGAGCTGTTTCTCCCCGACCGGTACGATGCGGCGCGAATTATACCGCTGGATAAATCCTGACCAGTACGGCAACATTTTTAATGCCGAACATGACAGCCTTGATTTAAGCTCCAACCGCTTTGTCGCATTTGATTTTACGGAAATTTTTGATGATGATACGCTGGCAGCCGCATCCATCAGTTACATTATGCATCGTATTCAGTCCGAAAGTACCGAAACCGGAGCTCCGGCTCTGATTATGATTGATGAAACGGCGCCGATGTTAAAACACGAAATGTTTCGTGATAATTTCATTAAAGGGCTTCAGGAAGGGCGTAAAAAACGCCAGGCGTATCTTTGTGCGTTCCAACAGCCGAACATCGTTGACGAGCTGGGTGTCGGAGATGCCGTCCGCGGCCAGTGCAAGACGATGATTTTCTTCCGTAATACGCAGGCGACGCCGGAATCTTATGCCAAATGGAACCTGACCGACAGCGAGTATGATTTCATCAGCGGCAGGTCGTACCGCGACTGTCCGTATGCTATTCTGTTAAAACGCCCGGATGCAGGAGAAAACGGTGAGGGTGAGTCAGTCATTCTTGATGTCAACTTAAGCGGTCTCGGACCTTATCTGAAACTTTATAATTCCGGCATTAAAAACGTTTTGCTGGTGGAAAGTCTGGTCAAAGAATTCGGCGAGGACGGATTCGTAACCAAGTATCTGGATGGCATGGGGGCATAATTTTGTTGACAAAAAATAAAAAATATGGTACCATATCACTCAACAAACGTATTATTTGACAGGGAGGGAAATTATGGGGAAATGTAAGCGGCATACAGCTATTATCCTTTGTTGCGCCTCGTTTTTAATAAACAAGCCGGCTTACGCGTTTTGGCCCGTATTGGATTTTGGCGAGATAATTCCGATTGTTTCAAATGTAACAACCTCTCTGGATTCATTGTCCCAGACCAAATCTCAGCTGACTGAATTAAAAAACAGTCTGAAAGCGATTGGCGACAGTATAGATACTATTTCTCAGTTTAGTCAGGATTTGCGTAATAATTTGGATGATATTGCGGACATCGCCAATGAAAGCGCTGGAATTGTCAATGATAATCTTGGAACAAACATAGATATTCAAAACGGCGTTACCGACGTTATTGACAAGGTAAATAATGTGCAAAGCGGATTGGTAAATAATGTTGTTGAGCAAACGCAGGGCGCTTTGAATCAGGCTGACGGTATGGCTGATAAAGCAACATCGGGAATTGATACGGCACAAAAGACCGGCAAAGATGCGGAAGATTTGCTGAATAAAGCTCAGGAAAAGACACAGAAGCCGAATACAGATACGGAAAAATCCGGCAGTCAGGGAATATCGGGTTCCTCTGCCCCTGTTTCCTCGCAGCCTGAAGCCGTAGAGGAAGAGGAGGAGGAAGAAGAAATCCCCGATGTAAATGGCATGGCCGCATTGCGGGAAGAAATAAAGGCAGGTTTTGCCATGGCCAGAGATGAGAATAAAAAAATGGCAGAACAGCTTAATGATGTTATGGATGCATCAGTCAGCGCCCTGAATAAAACGACTGAAGAAAGCCGTTTGGCTCTGGAAAAATTGGCTCAGGCTGTTAGAGATACTGACCGGTTGGATAAACAGGACAAAGAGGTGCTGGAGAAAAAAATAGGAGAACTGCAGGTTCGGCAGCAGCGGTTGGCGGACAGGATGATTGCCGTGGCAGAGAGCGCAAAAGAAGAATATAATCTGGAGTATCAAAATAAAATTGCCGACGGCATTGATAATTATGAAAAAGTTATAGAGCGATATTTGCGGGGGGATGCATCACGGGAAGAAGTTATTTCAGCCGGAGAGAAATTAAAAGAGGATGCGGCACTGTTGAATGTTGCTCCCGATAAAGGGATTATAGCAGAATTAAACAAAGAGGCGGAGATTCTGAAATCGGAGTTTGCCGCTATGGCAGCAGAAATCAAAAAAACGGAAAAGAAAGGGAAAGAAACCGTAAATTGAACAAAAGAAACGGAAAATTAAGAGTATATCAATAAAATTTCGCTTAGAATGGATTTGCTCGCAGGCCTATGAACCAAAGATTATTAGGGAGGACACGAAATGAGTAGGAAAACAGTAAACGGAAAAATTGCAGTAATGGCTGTAATCTGCAGCTTTCTTATTGCAGTGCGCCCGGTATATGCGTTCGTGTGGCCTGTAATCGATTTGACAGAAATAGTTTCCTTTACAAACAGCATCAGTACCGGGCTAAACCGGATTACCAACGCCAAAAGTCAGTTGGATAATGTAACCAATACGATTAAAACAATTGGAGATCAGGTTGCTTCGGTTAAAAAATATGCAGCTGATTTAAAAGGGACAATAACCAATATTAAAGACAGCGTAAGCACGATTACCGATAATATTGAAGAAACGACTGATAATGTGTCGGGCATTGTTGATGATGTCAACAAGGAGCTTAACGGCGCCGGTACGGCCGAAAATGAAAATGCGGAAACAACGGTTGACAGCGTAAACGAACAAGTTGATTCGGGAGCTCCTGAAGAAGATGTCCAGACGGTTGTTGATGAAGCCAAAAAAGAATCAGAGACCGTAAGGGAAAATGTTAACAAGACATTTGATGAAGCCGATAAAGCTATCAATGAATCACTCGACACCGCCAATCAGGCGCTGGATATGCTTGTAGACAGCGTCAACGGGTATGATGGGCTGAGTGATGAAGAGCGCGCCGGATTCAAGCAGGAAGCTGGAAATATCAAAAATGATATTGACGGATTAAAGGATACTTCGTCAGACATCATCGCTTCCGCTAAGGCGGACTATAACGAACAGTACAGTGAAAAAGTCGCAGCGGCATTTGACAGCTACAGTCAGGCTGTCAGCGATTATTACGCGGGAAAAACCGACCGCGAAGCTTTAAATCAGGCCGGCGAGGATTTTAAAAACAGCGTAGCTTCCCTTGATGCCGGAATAGATCAAGGCGTTATCGACGGGTTAGTTGCAAATGCGCAGGAAATTGCAGATAAGATTGACGCGCTTGAAGAAAATATGATGAACAGCATCAGCAATTCAGGAGATTATTCAGACGGCAGTGAGCAGATGTCTTTTTTAGGGCCGCAAATGCAAAAAAAGTTTGTACGGTCTGGTAAAGTATATGCTTTCAGCTTTCACTCGGAAAACTTGTCTTTTTTTCTGAAGGGGGTTTATGCCGAAGATGGCGATAAAAGTTTTTTGCTGTCTAAAGAACTGGCATGTGATAATTTGGATGTTGCCGACGTAGAAGAAAATCCCGGAAAATTAAGAACCTGCGTTGTAAAGGCCAAAACTGAAAAAGACCTGTATCCGAATGCATTCAAAGAAGAACTGTATAAGGATTATCAGAAAAACGGCGTTTACAAACACATCATCGAAGATTATAGCATTGCAAATATTGTCAGTTTAAGCAAGGCCAAACAATTTTCTGCGACTTGGGGGAGTTTGGAACCGGACGATGACAGCAATAAAGGGACATTGTATATCTTGCGCAAAACCCTGAAAGATGTTGACAATACGCGTAACGGTTTTGCCTTAATGGGGATGACCGATATTGAATCGCCCAAACTATGGAGCGAAATTCGCCGTATTGACGCATTGAATCGCGCTAAGGCCATGGCTCAGGATTTTGAACGCGGAACGACGCTTTTTTTAGACGGGCGCGATTCCGAGTTTGTCGAGGCGACTAAAAGGAACTGGGGAACAATGCAAAACGATGACTTGGATGCCAATGAAAATAAGGCAGTAAAAGGAAAAGCCGTTTTTTCAAATGTAATCTTGTCAATCTGCGGTCTGCGTGCCAAAGATATTTCCGTTTCGGAAATAAATAAAACTGATACGGCTTCTATTGCCCAGAAAGAAAAGAATTTGGCCGACTGTCTGTTTAAATATGCCGAAGCCGCCAGCAAAGGGACGAGCAATGGTTCTGCTATAGGGGCAGATACCGAAGCCGCCAAAAGAGAATGGCGCGATAAACAGACTAAAGCCTATAACGATTCTGCATTTAATAATCTGACACTGGCGGTGGTAAATAACTATAAGTCAAGTTTGGACTATGTTGATCCTAAAAAATTGCCTGATCCGGACAAGGATAAAAACATTGTCAGTATGCAGGATGGATTGAAGGAAAGTACGACAACCAAAGACGACTATGCTGCCGGAGCTCAGATAAACTACTATTCGACACAGCAAATTTTAAGCATAGTAGATGCGGATGCCCAAAATCAGCAGACAGAAATTTTAAAAGATCTGGCAACGTTTGATTATAACTATTTTGGCAAAACCACGGGTGGAGAAGGCTGATGAAAAAGAAACTGTGTATAGCCCTGTTCCTTTCTTTGTTCGTGTATACGAGAGAAGCGTATGCAATTTTTGACATAATGGCAAAAGTGCAGTCGGCGCTGGAATTGTATAAGGATGTAGAAAATAAGGTTCAGCAATATACTAAAAAGCTGCGCGATATAGAAAAGAGGGCGCGGCAGGGGTTTGACTTGGCAAGCAGTTGTTACAAAAACCCGAAACAATGTGATCCGAAAGCTTTGGAGGCTTTTGCCAAAGATTCGGAAAGTTATGTAAAAAGCATGAAGGAGATTAGGGTTATGCCGGGCGCCGAAGAGCTGAAAAAAGGCGATTTGAAGAAAAAAAGCGACAAAAGCTTGGCGCAAACGGTTGAAACCAGCTATATTTACCAGCGCGGCCAGGGGGATGATATTGAAAAGACCAGTAAAAACCGCCGTTTGATTAATGCCGTCGTAGCAGATGATGCGGCGCTTCTGTTTGCCAAGGGCGTTTCGGCACGACAGAGCATACTCGTCGAAGACGGTTCTCTGTATCAGGTTGAATTCAAAAAGAATAATATTGATGAAATTCTAAATGCGCAAAATATCGTAGCTATCGCGACGCAACAGCGTTTGAACCGGATTTTGGAGCTTCGCGCATATATGGCGAGCGCGGGAGCAACGGCTGAACTGACGCGTCAAACCAGAGAAGCGGATGAATAGGGGAGGTGCTGGCATGAAAAGACTGTTAATTGCAACCGCATTAATTTTTTCGCTGGCATTCAGGCCTGTCCCGGCAGAGGCATTGATTATTGATGCGCCGACGCTGGCAGCAAAAATCAGCGAATGGGCTGGCAAGCTTGCCGATGCCTCAACGCAGATAACGACGCATGTTTCTCAGGCAAAACAGATGACATCGCAGGGCTTCAATAAGGAAGAACTTTTCGGACTGGCTAAAGAATATGCGACCGAAAACGGTAAAAAACTGGTTCAGGAAAAAATGAAAAAAGTTGTTGAGGGAACCAAAAAGAAAAACAAGGATAAGCTTCAGGCAGAGCAGGATGCTTATGTAGAAGGGCGTAATCTGTATTATGACGAAAAAATCGGCATCGTTGAAGAAAGTATAAAAGAAACCAGAAGTTTGCAGACGTCAAAAGAAAGCGAGCGCGACCAGAAAAGGGCTGAAGTCCAGCAAAAGAAAGCCAAATATGAAAGCGTTAAACATATTCCCGGTGAGGCTGAAAAAGCGCAGGATGAATATATGACAGCCCAGATGGAATATGATGCACTGGTTGCGGCGTGTACAGAACTGGATACTTTGGCTATAACGCTGGAGTCCCAGCGCGATACGCTGGAAAATGAAAAAGCCAAAGTCGGAACTTCGGAAGACCCGCAGTATGTATCGTATCAGACCCGTCTGAAAGAATTGGATGCTGATAAAGAAGACGAGACTTTTGTCAGCAAAGTGGCGGATGAGGAAGATATTGAATGGAGCATGAAGAGCAATCCGGATATCGTCAATCAATTTACGCCGACGGAAGAAGACTATAAAAAATTTATTGAACGTTATTTTTATGATCCGGAAGAGTTGGACAGCGCGTCGGGCGATGAAGGGCGCATTATGCACCAGACAAAAATTGATGCCGTTGCGCGCGAACGGAAATACTTGCTGACCAATACGGCAGCGCATCTTTTGCAGGTAACGGCAACACTGCGGCGTGAGATTCCGGTGCGAACCGAAGTAATTGACGAAATGTTCAAGAACACGCCCAAAGCTACCGGCGAGTTGGAGGCAATTTCGTCTTATTCGGCAACCAGAATAGAAAATATGAAGGCTCTGCTGATGTATGCCAAACTGCAAAGCGCCCGCTTGCAGTATATGGCGGCAAGAGAACTGCTGAATCTGAACGGTGTAAAAACGCCGAACGGAACCTATAAGGATTTTGATTTGGAAAAATATATTCTGACTAAGGAATATGTTGATAAGATTGTAAAAGAGGCTGATACGGCAAACAATGCCGTAACCGCGGTGGAAGAAAATTACAAAGTTAACGGGGAGGACTACCAATGGTTAAAAAATTAAGATTGCTGCAATGCCTGCTCCTGAGTGTCGTCATCTTGGGTGCAGAGGTAAAAAAGGCAGATGCATTCTTTTTATTGCCGCCGATGCCTTGGGACATTGAAGTCGATATTCCCGGCAATGCCAATAAGGTGGTGTCCAATCTGAAAGCTTATTACCGCCAGCTTCAGACGATTAAGTCCGAGCTGAACAGCCAAAAGCTTGAAGTTCTTAAAAAAGGACAGGTTTTTGCTTTTGTATCCAAAAAACTTAAAAGCGAAGGCGGTAAAAATAAAACCCCGGGCAAGGGAAAATTACAAAACAATGCCGAATTGGGCATCAGCAAAGGCGGCCTTGATGAAGAAGAAAATTTCAATGCTTTCCATACGCTGTTTTTCACCTATCCTCCCGAAAGCGACTATCCGGACAATTATCCGGCGGTGAAGACGGCATATAAACACAAGGCGATTGAATATAAGCAGGATATAATAATGGAAACTTATCTGACCGGAAGGGTAACGGAAGATTATCTGGGGTTGGTAGAAAAGACCATAGAGCGGTTGGATAATTGCCAGAAAGGGCTGTATACTAAGGAAGAAATGGCCGAACACTGCGTCTTTTTCGGTTTGCAGATGGCTTATGTCGAGCCGGAAAAGGCCGAGCCCGAAGGTAATCCGGAAAATAGTGAAAACCCCGGTCAGTACGGCGAAATTATGAACGCCTATATCGTAACGACGGTATATGACCGCCTGATGCGTATGGTAGAAGACTTGACGGCGGCGGAAGCGCAGTTTATGTCCGCTAAGCAGATTGATATGGTTGACCCGATAAATCCTGATGACCAGCAGAGTTCGGCCGAAGATTATCTTGATAACGGATATCGTTTTGCTTATAACGAAAGCCGAACCTATGCCCATGCTAAGGGAACGATGCTTGGCGGCGACTACATTCGCAGCGAAGAATGCAAAAACGGTGGCAAAAACTGCCCCGGGCTGAACGAAGATAAGGCCGAGCTCAAAAATGCGGACGATACGGCAATTTTAGGAAAACTGCAGCCGATTGACGAACAGATTAACCAGGCGATGAACCTGCATAACTTAAAGGCTCAGCTTGGCGAATATAAGTCTCAGTACCGTAAATATTTGAAAGCTAAAGAAATTCATGAGCGTATGCTGAAAGTTCTAGAAAAGAGCGATCAGTGCACGGCCGGATTCTTTGACCGTTACAGTAATGGTCAGGGGGCATCTATCTGGTACGGCGGCAGCGCTCCGGCCAAAGCTAACGACCATGACAGTCGTTCCGGGCTCTCCCGTACTGTAATAGAAGAGTACCAGAAAGATACGACGGATACGATATTGGGAACGAAAAGCAGTGAATGTGACGGGTTTTATGAAAGCTGCCCCGACGGGTATCGCTTGGATGAAACCAATCCTTGCCAATACGAAGACGCTTCGGGCAAAACCGTAACCAGTTCTACCATGTTTGCCTGCGTATTGGATACAGTTACGTCAGATACGGAACCAAAAGAAGGTGATTATCCTAAAGTAGATTTTAATCCAAAGTTGGAAAGAATGGATTTTGAAGACGGAACCTCAAAATCAGGCTATGAGGAAGCCGGAGAGGAGATTATAAACAATCGCGAATATAATGATACCGATTTTCTGATAGACGGAACGCAGGCCGATGATATCCAGACGGATAACCGTGTAAAGGCCGAAAAAGGCTGGCGCATAGGGTACAATCACGTTATGGAACTGACTGAAAACGGCACCTTGCAGTTTGAACCTTGGAACGACCAGAAAAATCTGCAATCCGAATATCTGCGCAATAAATATCGGAATATGCGGATGATAGTCAAAGCCGTAGACGAAGGTATGATGTCCTATCGCGTGGCTAAGACTCAGGCGGAGAAATATGGCAGAGTAGGGCCGATTGAAAAAGTGTTGCCTGCTGTTACCGCGTGTAAATTAACAACTGATGCAACAAAAGATGCCTGGAATCAGGAATGTGGTGATTTTAGCTTAAAAAATTCAAATTCTGGCGGAGATACCGCATCTTATTCCGGTACCAAGACCATAATGTGTACCTGCTACAACAGCGACGGTGAACCCTATAGCTGCTCCAAGACGCTGCACTGCAGTATCAGCGGCAGCAATGATACGGGGTGGATTACGGGAAGCAAAGAGGAAGGGTGTGTGCCGACGACGGTTCCGATAAAATATGACCAGCGTATAAAATCCCTTTCCGGCGGCTGCGCTTTCCCGAAAGCAAATACCACCTATGAGGCTTCGCTGGAAGACAAAAGCGGCAAATGTCCGGGAACGTGGGATTTCAGTACGAAATTCCTTGTTCAGAAATATATGCCGGCCGTTGTTGGCAGCTGGAAAAATGGCGGCGGTTTTGAAAGCACCTGCCCGGGCAGTCTGGATTCGCAAACTACCCATCTGTTTGACAATACGCATGCAGCCGGACGGGTAGTAGCTTCTGACCGCTTTGAAGATATTCTGAAAAAGCGTAAAGAAGTGGAACAAAGGCTTCATAGTATGGTTACGCAGTATGAGAGTGAAATGAAGTCGCTGAAGGCTCAGCTGAAGTCAACTATTGCAGCGCGCAAATCGCACAGTGAACGCTTAAGCCAGGCAACGGATACCAAAAATGAAGCCGTACAGGAGCGTCAGCGTTCTCTGCAAAGGGTAACTGCGATTGAAAATCAGATTAACGATTTGAAAAACAACCGTATCCCGGCCTTGCAGGAACGTCTTGCCGGTAGAGAGCCGAAGCCTGAAAAACTGCAAAAGGATTTGGATTCTATCCTGACCGGCGCCGGTGAAGATTTGGAAAAATATGAAAATCCGACCCTTGCGCAGAAAATCGGCCAGATTCCGGCACTGGAAGAAGAACTTGCCTATATCTGCAAAAAGGCTCCGGAAAAAGACAAGGAATGTGCGTCGTACAGCGGCAAGTCCAACCAATATGACCCGTATGAAAATATTGAAGACGAAGACGATATTTTCAAAAATGTCGCCGAGTTGGAAAATACTATAACAACGGCTCAGGTAACAATGGACAGTGCGCAGTCTATGCTGGATGTGCTTCAGGATCAGATTGACAGCCTTAGCGAACAGATAAGGGAGCGCGCATCCAGCTTTGCCAAGGAATATCTGGCTGCCGCGGAGCAGGGACAGCAGGAAATTGAAGCTGTCAATAAAGAATTTGAAGACAAGCTTGAAACCAAGGATGACGGCAGTGAACCTGACCGTATGGTTAATAATAACCGCCGTTGGTGCAAAAAAGACGGTTTCTTGGGAATTGGCTGCAGGGAATACAGCCACGAATATAAATTTGACAACCTTAAATGGACGATGGCGAGAGTTATGTTCGGCAACAGTACGTCAAACAGCGAAGGGGCTGTAGACGGTGAATTGCCGGGAATCGTCAATGATACGATAGACGAGCGCTGGTTCAAAAACAACTGGTCGCAGTATCCGCGGAAGCTGTCAAGTGTCGGTGTTGTTCGTAAGTTTGTGGTTGCATGTGGCAACTGTATGGCAGATGCGGGAGTCCCTGATAAAAACGAACCATATACGCCGGATAGTTTAGCTCAGGCAGTCAAGAAACAGGCGATGAAAGAAGCTGTTGATGCGCTTGCGGGAGCTGGCGGATATATTCCGAAAGCCGATGAAATTATCAAAGATGAAGTTGATTCGGCGGTAAAGGAAATCACGACTGTTATGGAAGAATGGGGCGTAACCGGAGAAGACGGCGTAGCACCGAATGAAGCCATATACAAGCATGCAAATTATGCAGGCAATGGTGAAGGTGACGGCGGACAGGCTGTAACTGCACGCCATTACAAACTGATTGACGAGCTGAAACAGGCCGAGCATCAGCCAGAGTTGAATGCTGCCGGCATAAAGCTGGAAGAAAGTTTCGGTATCCCGTCCGGTATCATAACCGACGACGACTTCTTTGCCGGGTTGCCTGCTCGCGGTGCGTATACTGTAACTGTTCCGTCATATGGCAAACAGCCTGAAAAACTCAAGTTTGATGAAAATGACGGGCGCGATTATATGGCACCGCACCGGCCGCTGCTGAATTTGGCGCCGATAAGGGAAGTGTTCTATTTCAGTGCTATGGACTATGACGATGTTCCGCAGGAAAACGGCGCGCCGTCGCTTTCAACGCTGGTTGACCGGAAATATAAAAATACCGAGGGCGTTGAACCTGTAGAATATTTGCCGGAAACCTGGCGATATCTTCTCGCAACGCCGAATATGCGCAATGAACCGACGCCGAAATATCAGCAGACGTTTGTTGAACGGTCTTATGGCAAAGACAAGTTAAAAGACTATATCAACAATAAGGATATCGGTGGCAAAGAAGAACACTACCGTGCAATAATCGGACGTGCCGGCGTATATCCGTGCAAGCTTGGCGGTACGGTAATTGACGAGGGTGGTGGCGACGGTGTCGGCAATATGAGCTTCAAACGGCGCAGTTCGTTGCCCGCCGGAGCAGTTGCCGAAACCTGTCAGGAAGTTGCGCTGCATAAGAACGGCGTCCGGCACCTGCTTGCGGACCACAATGCTAAGGATGAAGGCAAGTCAAAAGCCTTGCAGGGAAGTCTGGGCAGTACGTCCGAACCGATGTACACGAATTACAGCGAATTGGGGCAGTTCCTGAACGGTGATTTGAAATATCGTCCGATGCTGAAGAATATATATGATTATTTGCTGGATGAAAATAACCAGGATAACAGCATTGAACGCCAGCGCGGTGATTTGGCGACATTTAAGCGTAACGTTATCGGTGGATTCCTGGAAGCAGTGAATGCCGAACATAATGCACAGAAGACGTTGGATAACAATAAGGAAGACGTTGTTAATTCTTTGAAGAATTTGTGCACGCAGCTGCATAACTTCGGTGAGAGTGTCAACGGTGAGGCCTGCGAAGATGAAAGCGACAGTACCTGTGCTGATCAGATTGCAGAACAGTGTGCAGCTTATATTATGGACAACGGAGGTTTGGCGAAAAATGCGGCTGATGACAAATATGAGGTTGATTGTGCCCAATCTTCCGGCGGTTCCTATTACGAGCAGATATTCTGCAAACTGAATGACCTGAAAGATGAGGCTATTGCCAAAGCCCATCAGGGGTATTCCGAAACAGACAGCGATGGCACTACGGTTACCTATGTCGGTTTCGATAGTCTGAAAGGGGAAGCTTCTGCTACGGATTCTGACAGGGTTAAAGAGCGCATTCAGGAAATTGAGGATTATTTCGGAGCCTTTGAAGCCGATGCCGATGAAGTATCTTATATTCAGCCGAAAGCAACGAAAGCGTCTGTAACCGAAGACGTCAAGGAGGCTAAGGCCAACTGGGAAGCTTCGCGTGCGGCGGAAGAGGAAGGCATAACCTCAATGGATAATCAGAGCCAGGCAGTAGCATACTGCCCGGTATATTAAGAGGGGCCGCACAGGTTAAGAGGTAAAGAAGCAGACAATGGCCAATTTGATAAATCAAAAGATTTTGCGCATTGCCGACAAAGGGAAAAGCAAAGAACCTCCTGCATTCATTACGGAAGATGTTGTTGAGGTTCGTCGGGCAAAGCTGATTTATTACAAATGGATATCGCGATTGATGGCGATGTTGGCCACTGTTTCGCTTCTTTACGGCGTTTGTACCACATTATCCATTTTAAAACTGGCTCCGGAAATAGTCATTGACCCGCAGATGTTTGTTGAACTGTCTGATTCGCAGTCGCTTGTCAAAAGAGAACATATTAACCGCCGGATGGATTCGCGGGAAAAAATGATGATTAACTTTATGAAACAATATGTCGAACTGCGAAACACCTATATCAAAGACGAGCGGGAAATGAATAACCGCTGGCTTTGGGGCGGTCTTGTGTCGTATTTGTCAACGTATAAGGTTTACAAGGAGTTTGAAAAAGTGTTTCCAAAACTGCGGGCGGAGATGATAGAAAACAATTCCAGCCGTTCGGTGGAAATTCTGTCGGTTGAACGAACCGGCGGTGAAAACAGCAATACTTGGAAAATTGAGTTCAAAACTTACGATTATACGTTTAAAAGCGATCGGTTGAGCCGCCGGTCCAGCGTTACGCCGACAATTACCGAAAGGTATTGGACCGCCAATATCCGCGGTTATGTCGACCCGAACCGGAGAACGGCATACCGCCGCCTGTTAAATCCTCTCGGATTTGTCGTCTATAGTTATTTTCAAAGCGAAATCGAGATTTAAAATATTGTTAAACATTTTCGTGCTATACTAAACATGGTGCAATTTAGCCTGTTGATAAGTTGCGGCAATTTGTTTTCTCGTTAGACTTTTAAAATTAAAAGTTCTAATTATATAAAAGGGTTATTTTAAAAAGAGGAAAAACCATGTATAAAGCGCTGATTTTGGTATTTGCCGTCTTAATTTTAGCCGCCTGCAATCTGGTCGGCAGTTATTACGAGCCTGAACCCGTCGGAATAGGTAAAGACGTGTACGAACTTAAGCTTTCCCCCTGTGCCTGTATAGAGGTGGAACTGCCGAAGACGCTGCCGGACTGGTTCCGGGCAATGAGCTGAATTAGAGGTACGGCTGATGGCTGAACAGATTTCTTCTGACAATACAAAAAAACTGCTCTTGGAGGGAGGAGGAGCCAAAGCGGCGCCGCAGCCCCGTCCGGCACGCCCGCATCGGCGTTCCGGAAATGCAGATATTGTTGTCGAGAATGCAACGGAAAAACGCTATCTGTGGACGGCACGGGCTTTTGCCATCATCTTTGCCGTCAGCCTGTGTTGTAATTTGATTCTGACGTATGTCGTATTCGTCATAATGCCGCTGTATCGGATTGAACCGTATTTGTTCAGCTTCTCAAACAAAGAAGATCAGATATATACTATCCACCCGGTGAAAAATATCTATGAACATAAATATTTGACGGAAATTTTTGTCAGGGAATATGTTCTCCTTCGTAATACGTTTGTCAATGATGTTGACGAAATGGAGCAGCGCTGGGGGACAGGCAGTACGATACAGGAGATGTCTACAACCGGAGTTTATGATAAATTCCGTAAGGAATTTGCCGATGCGGCGATTGAGCTTATCCGCAAGCATAATATTACCCGTAATATAAAAATTTCTTCTGTAACCGAGGTTGGCGGCGTAAACGGTGAAACTTGGTGGCAAGTGGAATTTCGGGTTGAAGATATGATGCCGGAATATGAAACGCCCCGTTTGAGCGTGTGGGTGGCTTCCGTTAAGATAAGATACCGTGCCAAACGGGTTAAATTTGGCGAAAGGCTGAAAAATCCGTTGGGATTTACCGTTCTTGACTATAAACAGGTTGAACGCAAAACAAATTAATTGAATGTTTAGGGTATGCATAATGACTAAAGTATTGAACATTTTATCAGCGGCAATTTTATCGTTGGGGGCACTTGCAACTTTGGCCGAGGCTCAGGTAACCAAGGATAATCTGGATCAGAACGCGGATCAAAGCCAGGGGAATTATGCAGCTACCAATTTAAATTATCTGGGGGGCGTCGGATCGCTTGGTATGATGCAGAGCGCGTGGAAAGATCCTCTGCAGCACATGGGAGAAGGGCAGACGCGGCCGGGGTATACCAAATATTATTGGACACCGGAGTTGGTTTTGCCGGTCAGAGTCCGCGAAGGAATGTATACTCTGATTAATTTTCCGAATTGGGAAGTTATTGAGAATGTCTATATCGGCGACGGACAGTCGTTTAATGCGGAAATACAGGGGCCATCAAGCTTGATGGTTTATCCGGATTCGTCGCAGTTTGTCGGAGTGGATACCAATATGATTGTTTTTGGTCGTTCGGGTAATAAATATGTTTTTTATGTTCAAAGCGAAACGGTAAATACCGACCGCATTACTAATGCTATTATTGATATAGAAGTTGTTAAAAACCGCCAGAATGCCAACGGCTCTGCGGTTATCGGGGCAGGAACGGGCGGCGGCCACATAAATGCCAACAGTTACAGTCAGGACGGAACCAGTGCGGATGCAACATTTACGCGTAATTTGCAAAAAGAAGACTGGATTGAAAAAATTCCTGTCGATCCGACGAAATTCAGGTTTGATATTGAAGTATATGTTCCCAATCCCGATGATATTGTTATTGCGCCGGAGCGCGTTTGGCGTGATAACATATTCACATATATTGATTTGGGAGACAAAGCTCTGACTGCTGTACAACGGCCGATTGTTACGTTGATTGTCGAGCGTTCCGAAACACCCGTAGGTTTCCGGACAGCCGGGCCGAACAACCGTTTGATTATTGTTGAAGGCATGGGTGATATGGTTTTGCGCAGCGGAAAACGGATTGTTTGCCTGAAGCTCCGTCGTGCAGATTCTGACGGGTTGGAAAATACCGTTTATGCCAAAACGAACGAGTGGGATCTTCAGTCGGCGCATGCTTCTAAACCTGAAAACGGCCTTGAAGCCGGGCAGTATGAGGATGTGTACGGTAATGGCGGAACCTCTCGGCCGACCATGGGAAATAATAGTACGCCGGGAAATAACAGTGCGTCTGGAAATAGTGGTACATCGGGAGCCGGCGCTGCGTTTTTTGAAAATAATTCATTTTCTGGGGCGCAAAATGCGACACAAAATAATGGCGGCTTAAGCTATGAAGACATCATAAGCGGGCAAAAAGTCCCGGCCGGCAATACAAATCGGCCTGACAGGCAGCCATCTTCAGGAGAAATTTCGCTAAACGATGCCTCCGCATTAAATTCTATTCCGAAAGCAACGCCTGTTGTTGCTCCGGTACAGAATAAACAGGATAATACAACAGCTCAACGTCCGTCTCTGTCCGGGCAATATGACGTCAAGACCGGTGGCGGTGCAGAACTTGTTACGCCGGAATACAACGGGAAACCGGATGTTTCGATAACATATCAGAAAGATAAAGTTCAGGGTACTCCGGCGGCAGGAACACCGGCCGTGGGGAATTCGTCCAATAATTCAAGCCCGGTGCTGATTACGCCCAGAGAAGATGCCGCTGATAAAAACGCCGTTGTTTCCGCAGAAACGGAAGCTTTGCTGAAAGAATTCCGTGACGGCAAGGCTTTTGCCAATGTCGATGAAAGCAATATTTCTATTGAATTGGGAACGGATGAAGACGTGAATAATCTTGAAAAGTTGTGGAATGATATTTCTAAAAATTATTCAGCCGCTATAGGAAAATATCAGCCCTTTTATTCGGTGGACACGCCTGCCGATGGCCAGGGGAGAGAAGTGTTCCATCTCCGCGTCGGACCGGTCAAATCATTGGATGAAGGGGATAATATTTGTAGCCAGCTTGGGCGTAACGGTATCTTTTGCAGTGTGGTCAGAATACAATGAACGAAAATACCCGTTTTGAAGAATATGAAAGAAAAACCAGAAAAATAATCCTCACGATAGGAATTATTGCCGGCATTTTTTTCCTGTTCGGACTGCTGGTAATTTCGTCGGACGAAGAAAATTATAACCCGGAAGAAACCTCTCCTGATTTTGTTGAAAACCAGAATATTCTTCCGGATGTTTCTGTTGATACGGAACCGGTGTTTATAGATACGGAAGATACGCCTGTTTCAGAACGAAAAAAGCCGATTAAGGTTACTCCGGCTCAAATTAACATGAACAAATTTATCCTCGGTGTAGATACGCAGAATCAGAGTGTCTTGACTATTGGAACCGACGGCAGCGAAAGTATCCATATTGAACGGGTCGAGTTGGTGGAAGAAACAGAAGACGGATTTGAGTTTCGAGACAAATGCCGTAATCGTGATTTGCGCGGAGATGAAACCTGCAATGTTCTGATAACATGGGTGCCGCATCTTCCGGGCAATGTACAGAATAATTTTAAAATAATCTGGTATGAAACCAGGCTGGATAAATCAAGTGCAAAATCGGAAGAAGTCAGCATAAAGGGAAGTGCGGTTTATCCGGAGGACACGCGCCAGGGCTGCGATGCGTCAACGGGGTGTAGCATCGGTGGCGACGGTATAGGCGCCCATCGCTTGGCAATAGGGCCGAACGGCGAAATTATCGGCTATATAGACGAGGCGGGAAATGTGCATGACCGGGATGGCAATATTATCGGCCGCGTTAATGAAGACGGAATGGTTGTCGATTCTGACGGTAATATTATTGGCGTTGCCCAAAATATGAAATTGGCTTATGACAAAGACGGCAACATTATCGGCTATGTCAAAACCGACGGCACCGTTGTCGATTTGCAGGGAGAAGTTATCGGCAAGGCTCTTCCGGACGGAACGATTGTGAACAGTAAAGGCGAAGTTATCGGCAAAGCTGTGGAGGCCGGATTTGTTTATGATGAAAACGGCAAAATAATCGGCCGGGTTCTGCCTGACGGAACCGTGGTGGACATCAATGACCCTAAAAAAATAATCGGCCGGCTGAATGAAAACGGCGAGGTTGTTGATGAAAACGGCAACGTTATCGGTAAGGTAACATCTTCCGGCAATATTGTAGTCGATGAAAACGGCAATGTCCTTGGCGTCGTAATGCCTGATAACAGCGTTGTGGACAAAGACGGCAACATAGTCGGTTATGTTGATGAAAACGGCAATGTTTACCGGGTGGCTGAAGAAAAAATCGGTACCAACGGCGAGAGCCGGAAAATCGTTTATGACAAAGATGGCAAAGCCGTCGGTTATGTTGATGAAAACGGCAAGGTCGTTAAATTTTCAAAAGACGATAAGCCGAAAGTCATCGGGAAAGTCGGTGCCAGCCGGCGTTTGGCTTACGATAAGGATGGCAATGTTATCGGGTATGTCGATAAAGACGGAACAGTCAGAGATTTCAAAGGCAACACCATTGGCAAAATGGATAAAGACGGCAATATTGTCGGTAAAGACGGGAAAATAATCGGTAAAGCCGGAGCTTATGCCAAATTAGCCTTGGATAAGGACGGAAAAGTCATCGGACACATTGACGAACAGGGGAGGGTCTTTGACCACAATGGAAAACACATCGGTAATGTTGATAAAAACGGCAATATCATAAGCACGGAGCGCACCGGCAATTCGGCAGATAAAAAGCGCGTTGCGCTGGGGAAAGATGGCAAACCCATCGGTTATATTGATGATGACGGCAATGTTGTTGATTTTGACGGAAATGTTATCGGCAAAGTTAATGATAAAGGCGACATCATAGATAAAAACGGCCGCAGGATAGGAAGTGCCGGCGAGTATGCAACTCTTGCTTTTGATAAAAGCGGCAAGGTAATGGGAATAGTTGATGACAAAGGACGAGTCATCGGCAAAGACGGAAAGTTACTGGGGTTTGTTGACAAAGACGGTAAAATTATCGGAACAAACGGCAAGATAATCGGCAAAGCAGGAACTTCCCGCCGGCTCGCCTATGATAAAAACGGCAAGTTTATAGGATATGTCGATACTGACGGCACGGTAAAGGGATGCGGTGGTATAGTCTTAGGAAAAGTTGATAAAGACGGCAATGTTCTGGATAAAAATAACCGCGTAATTGGCAAAGCCGGAGAAGTCAGGGAACTGGCATTTAACGGCAAAGGCGTGTTTATCGGCTATATAGACGATAAAAAGCGCGTAATTGACTGCAGCGGCAAAATAATAGGTGTTGTCGACAAAAACGGAAACATTATTGAATCCAGCGGCGAAAATCTTGGTAGCGCCGGAAATTTCAAACGTCTTGCGTATGACAAAGACGGCAAGGTTATTGGCTATGTAACGCCTGATGGCACTGTAAAGGATTTCAAGGGTAATCTCATCGGCAGGATGTCTGCAGACGGAACAATATTGGATAAGAAAGGCCGGGCTATCGGCAAGGCTGGCGATTTCAGGAAAGTTGCAACGGACAAAAACGGCAACATTATCGGTTATGTCGATGAACATGGCCGTGTTGTTGACGAGAAAGGCAAAATTGTCGGTTTTATAGATAAAAACGGCAATGTAGTCAAAGCCGGAGATACCGTCATCGGCAAAACCTGCGTCAGAAAGAAAGTTGTTTATAACCGGCGCAACCAGATTATAGGTTTTGTAGAAGCCAATGGTACCGTAAAAGACTTCAATAACAAAGTTATCGGCAGCGATAAAAATGGAGATGTGGCTGATACCAAAGGAATTCTAATCGGAAAGACCGGTATAGCCCTGAATGTTGTCCGCCGGAGTGACAATGTCGTTATCGGTTATGTTGACGATAAAAACTATGTGCGCGGTAATGAAAACAAAATTGCCGGTCTGGTTGACTTAAAGGGAAATGTGCTGGCCGTCAGGGAAAATATCATTGGGAAACTGGATGCAGATAAAAAGACGCTGCGTGATAAAGGCGGCGAAATTATCGGCTATATGAAAAACAATAATTTCGCTTTTGATAAAAACAATGAAATAATCGGATATGTAAATGATAAGGGCGAGGTTATCGCTTCGGGAGAGATAATTTGTACGGCCTGCAAGAGCGCTAGGCTCGCTTATGATAAAAATGGCAATATTCTCGGATATGTTGATGAAAACGGCAATGTTATCGGACCCGACGGAAAAATTGTCGGATATGTGGATAAAGACGGCAATGTTATTGGCGCCAATGGCGAAATAATCGGAAAAATCGGCGATGGCCGCAGGCTGGCTCTTGATAAAAACGGTAAAGTCATCGGTTATATTGAACCGGACGGTACAGTGAAGGATTTCAAAGGAAACATCCTTGGCAAAGTCGATAAAGACGGCAATATTGTTGACAAGGACGGTAACATCATAGGCAAAGCCGGTGCAGAACGCCGCCTGGCATTAGATAAAGACGGCAAGGTTATCGGCTATGTCGATGAAAACGGGCGGGTTATCGATGAAAACGGCAATGTACTGGGAATGGTTGACAAAGATGGCAATATTATCGGAGTTAACGGCGATATTATCGGCTCGGTGGGCGAAGCCAAAAATCTGGCGTACGATAAAGACGGCAATATAATAGGATACGTTGGCGAAAATGGCGAAGTCAGGGATTTTGCCGGAAATACGCTGGGGTATGTCGACGATAACGGTAATATTCTGAATAATACCGGAGAAATTATAGGCTCAGTCGGCAAAAATGGCAAATTAGCTTATGACAAGGATGGCAATGTTATCGGGTATGTTGATGAAAACGGCAACGTTTACGATTTTGATGGAAATTTAATCGGTAAAGCTAATCCCGACGGTACAATTACGGATCAATATGGCCGGGTCATCGGCAGGGTCGGAGGAACCGCCGGACTGGCTGTTGACAAAGACGGCAACGTTATCGGATATATCGGCGAAGACGGAAACGTCTATAAAGAAAACGGCGAACTGTTAGGTTTTTTGGATGATGACGGCAACGTTGTCGGGGTAACCGGAGAAGTCTTGGGGAAAGCGGACATAAGCAAGCGTTTGGCTTATGATAAAGACGGCAAAGTAATTGGTTACATTGATGATGACGGAACAGTTCATGATTTTGACGGCAATTTAGTCGGGTATTTAGGTGAAGACGGGACGATTCATGATGTCAATGGCAATATCATCGGCAAAGCCGGGGATTTGTCCAAAGTTGTAGTCGACGAAAACGGCAAAGTCATAGGCTATGTTGATGATAAAGGACATGTAATAGGAAATGGAGGAAAGGTTATAGGATTTGTTGCCGAAGACGGAACTGTTCATGGCAGCAGCGGAGAGGTAATCGGCCGCCTTGCGCAAAATGGCAGCGGAACATTGAGCGTTGTTAATCGCCGGGCAGTATTGGACGGTAACGGCAATGTTATCGGCTATGTCGATGAAAATGGCAATGCTCGTGATTTTGACGGTAATATCTTGGGAACCGTGCAGGAAGACGGCAGCATTAAAGATTCTTCAGGAAAGATTGTCGGTCGGGTCGGCGACAATATGGAGTTTACTGCTGATGAAAACGGGAAAATCACCGGAAAAGTGGGAGAATATTCAAATTTGGCCGTAGATAATGACGGCAATGTTATCGGTTATGTCGGAAAAGACGGAAAAGTATATGATGCCGACGGGCTGGTAATAGGATTTATTGATGAGAATGGAAACGTCATCACCTCTCGGGGTATTAAAATCGGCGCCGTCATAAAGAAAGACATGATAGCTGTTTCCCCGAACGGATACAGCTTGGGAAGCATCAACAATCGCGGAGAAGTCGTTAATGCCAAAGACGAGGTTATTGGCAAAGTACTGCCGAATTCATTAATTCGGGCAACGGAAGGCGACAGCATTATCGGCAAAACGGTTGTCGGCGGTTTGGCTGTAGGCTGGGGCTGCAGGCACTACGGATATGTTGACCGCGATGCAAAGGTAAAAAAAGACGGACAGGATACCGGATACCGGATGTTATTTGACCGCAGTATTGTAGATAAAGACGGCAATTATACCGGCGATGTGGCCAAAATAGGCTGGGTTCGGGATGATAAATGCAATATCATCGGCAAAGCCGGTTCTGACGGCTATGTACGCAGCGAAAACGGGGAGTATGTCGGCTGTGTCAATCCTGACGGAGGGGTATTGAATCCTGACGGAAAAGTCATTGGAAAAGTTTTTGAAATGTCCTATGCCCTGTATTACAGCGGCGAGATGATGGGACTATTGACCCCGGAAGGAAGCATTAAATCAGGCAGAGGAACGGTTGGGTGCGCAAATCTTCAGGGAGAGGTTCTGAACAAGGACGGTTTTGTTGTCGGACAGGTGATGGACAAGTCTCAGGCGTATGATTTAAATGGAAAATTTATAAATAATTTATCAACATTCGGCTACGACAGCACGGAAGTCATTCCCAATACTAAAATTCTTTTGAACCGCCTTATTGTTAATCCGAAAAAAGAAATAAAGGGAATAGTGCTGCCTGAGAAAAATATAGTTGTCGATTCTAACGGTAAAGTTATCGGGCATCTGTTTGCCGATGGCTATGTTTACAATCAAAAAGGTATTGCCGTAGACAGATTCGTATATGACGGAAGTTCCTTTTATGCAAACCGGCCCGGACGGCTTTTACCGCAAGGGAATGTGGTGGATTTTAACGGTGATTATATTGGCTTTGTCAATGGTGATGGTACAGTTATAGATGTTTTGGGAACGGTTTTGGGACGAATTGATGCCAAAGGTCGGATGTTTAACGAAAAAGGAGAATATAAAGGCGGTGTCGTACAAACCGGAGTCGGAATTGGGTATGACGGTTCGTATCTTGGGTACGTCAGCAAAAGCGGCAAAGTGATTGACGTAGATGGCAATATGAGCGGGCTTGTCAGCTCAGACGGACATGTGCTTGATAAAAATAAACAGATTATCGGCGAAGTCATCGGCGAAGATATTGTCATAGATGTTCAGGGCAATGTAAAAGGGTATCTGAACGCGTTCGGAGACATCATTGACGTTGAAGACAAAATTGCGGCGACAGTCCTCCCCGGCGGTACGTCAAACAAAAACTACAGTGTTCTGAAACATGGGGTCGTTTTGGATTATTCGGGGCGCATAATCGGGCAGGTCGTAGCGGATGGATCGGTAGTTTCGGCTGACAATCGCCGCATCGGGAAAATACTGAGCTCAGGGCAGGCTGTTAATGACAGGGGGATTCTCTTAGGAGAAATCGTTGAAGGGGATATTGTAATAAATGAACAGGACAAAGTGGTCGGTTTTGTTAATGCCGAGGGAAAAGTACTGGACGAGGAGCAGACTGTTATCGGAAAAATGATTTCTTCAAATTTAGTTGTAGATAACAATGGAAAAATTATGGGACATCCGTATAAAATAGGTGCTAATATATTAGGGAACGGAGGAAAATATTTTGGTCGCCTTGCCCCGAACGGCAATGTGCTGAGTATAACAAACGGAAGGATTGGATATTTGAAGAGCAACGGCTCATATATAAATATCAGAAATCAGGTTTCCGGATATGTATTGGATGAAGTCGCTCAAAACCGGAGGAACTGATTTGCGCATTAAGATATTTGGATTAGGCAGGATTATATTGTCTGCGGCGTTGTTCTGGAATATTAGCCAGAATGCCGTTGCAGCAGATATGAGTGCGCTTAATTTTAACGGAGATCTTATCGGTAAAGTCATTCCGGACGGTTCTGTTATTAACTTCAATAATGAGCTCGTCGGCCATATTACGGCTGACGGCTTTGTGTTAAATGAGGATAATAGCCTGGCCGGCGGCATTGTTCCGCAGGGAATAGCCATATCTTATAACAACAGCATCTTGGGAAAAGTCAACAATGACGGTTCAGTAACATCAATTAATGATAACCTTGTCGGAAAGGTTTTGCCCAACGGGCTGGTTGTAAATGATAATTATGATGTACTGGGAGCTGTGGTTTCTCCCGGGCTGGTTTACAATGATGCAGGCAATATTGTCGGAAGAGTTTCCGGTGACGGGCGTTTTTATAATCTTGCGGGAGAAAATTCGGGGTTCGTAACCGCGGCAGGATATGCTTACGGTTATGCCGGGAACGAAAGAAAAATCTTTTTGGCCGGCAGGCTGATTTCTTCCAAGATGGTTGTTTCTCCGCAGGGGAAATTTTTGGGAAGTATTGCCCCGGACGGAAAAGTAATTGATTTGAAGAAAAATGTTATCGGTAATATTCACGCCAACGGTTTTGCATACAGCCCGGATAATCAGGTAATAGGCCATGTTGTTGAAGGAGGGTATGCTTTTGCTCTCGACGGAAGTTATATGGGGGTGGTCAGCTACAACGGAGAAGTCATCAACAATGGTACGGTTGTTGCCTTGGCTGTTAGCGGCAATCGCGTTATTAACAAGGAAGGCGGTATTATCGGTTTTACCATAAGTATGTCAGCTACAGCTAATACGCTGGACGGGAAATATCTCGGGCGGATTACGGCAGACGGAAAAATCGTACGGGGACGGAATCAGGTTGGAAAAATCGGCGCATCCGGGCATATTATAGATGACAAAGGGACGGTTATTGGTACCGTGAATGCAACCGGACCGATATTTGATTATTTGGGGCAGCTTCGGGCAAATGCTTCGGTTGGCGGAAAAGTCGTTTCTCTGGAAGGCGTAGACTTGGGGATAATGAAATCCGATGAAGCTTTTGATGGCAACGGCAAACGCATCGGTAAAATCTTGTCTGAGCGGTTAAATTTTAACAACAGCAACGACTTCATCGGTGTCAGTGGCGTTAACTCGGTTTTGGAAGTGAGTGGAAAAACTTATAGAATATCGCCTTATGGCTATGTTTTCGATGAAACGGGAAATGTTAACGGAAGAAATTTCAGCTTTGGCGACATTTACTCTCCAGAAGGAACGGCTCTGTCCTACACGTCAGGCAATGGAAAAACTGAAAACGGTTCTCTGAATGAAATTGCTCGATTAACCGGCTCCGGTATATTTCTGGATAAAAACGATAAGCCATTAGGTAAGATAATTGAAGATAAATATATAACGGACTTCTCCGGAGAAAGTCTGGGAACTGTCAATTCGACAAATCTGGTTGTAAACGGGCAGAATAAGGCTTTTGCCAAAGTGTTGCCGGATGGCAGCGTTGTGAGCCTTTCCGGTAGGATTTCCCGGAATTACGGCAGAGCCGGAAGTGCCCCGGTAAGCATCAGCATAAACGGCGACTATCTGGGAACGAATTTAATAAGCGGACAGGTTGTAAACGGAAATGAAACGGTCGGAAAAATAAGCTCTAACGGTTACGTTTTGGATAACATGGGGGCATTGTACGGAACTGCTCTCTCTATGGGAGCAGTAGTTTCGCCTGAGTGCAGATTTTTAGGCGTAGTTTCCGACGGCGGAGAGGCAAGAACAAGCAAAGATGCATATTTGGGAATGGTTTTGGCAAATGGCCAGGTTGTCAATGAAACGGAGCAGGTCGTCGGCCATGTCGTCCATCCGCGTACGGTAATTGGCGAAAGCGGGACGCCAGTCGGGGTGTTAAGTCCGTTGGGAACGGCTCTGAACTATAAAAATCAGAATTTGGGATGTCTGGATATCAATGGTAAAGTTCGAAATGCCCAAAAAGAAATTATCGGCCAGGTAATCCCGCATATGTCGGTAATGGGGTTTGATGACAAAATTATCGGATATACGGATTTTTATGGTAATGTGGCAGATAGTTCCGGAATTCAAACCGCTGTTATTGATTTAGACGGCAGTATTAAGGCCAAAGATGGGCGCAATATTGGTGTTCCTTTTAAATACACGGTAGCTTTTGACCGGAATAATGTTTATCTTGGACGCGTAAAAGCCGATGGCAGTGTGGTTTCCGATGGAGGAGAAACATTGGGGCAGGTTGGATATAACGGTGAAGTAACCACTAAAAATGGCGGGAATGGCTATGCGTTATATGATTTGTATGTCTATGACAATGATGGGAAAACAATCGGATATATTGCCAAAAACGGACGCGTTTACAGCGTAATGGGAGAAATTGTCGGAACTGTTTACCAGGGTTTTGTGTTGGATAAAAAGCAGAATTTAATCGGTAGAGGCGCAAGGGGCTATGAAATTCTTGATGCGCAGAAACAGGTAATAGGCCATTTGAAGTTAGACGGTTCGGTTGTTAATATCAAAAATGTAGAAATTGGAAAACTACAGCCTGATGGTCGTATAATGGATGCCGGGGGCAGGGTTATAGCTGTTGCCGAAAAACTTCAGTATTATCAAAAGCCGGTTGAACCGGAAACGGAAAATGGGACTGAGCCTGCGGTTGAAAGTAAAGGGGAAGAAACGGAAAATAAAACATCGGCAGAAGATGCTCGTGAACAAAACAAAACTGATAAAACGGCGGAAAGCGGTGATGCGCAGTCCGGCATATCCACGGAGGAAGAAAATATCCCGGAGCTGACCGAGGAAGAAAAAGAAGCTGCAGATACCAAAATAAACCATAAAGTCATTGGGATAGCCGTAACACCGGGAGGAAGGTATATCGGTGATGTATACAGCAATAATAAGGTAATAGATGAAACCGGAACCGTTGTCGGCAATATGGGGGAAAATGGCGAGATTACCGACAAGGAGGGGAATACGGTAGGCTCTCTGCAAGAACAGAAATCGGAAGATACAAAAAATGTTAATACAAGATGGTGGCAGCAGATTGCAAGCGGAGCGACGGTTAATCCCTGGGATTACCGAAACGAAGTAACCAATGTCGGTCCCGGCGGCGGTATAGGGCCCGGCGGCAGATATAATCCGAAACGTGCCGCTATATTGTCCCAGCTGCAGGAAGAACGCCGCAGAACAATGACGGCGGCAAAAGTAATGCCCGGTTATAATGCTGCTTCATACACCGGTTGGCAGGACGATTGGGGGATAAACCGGGCGGTTTCGACTTTGCGGGTTAATATGGATAATATGATAACCGCAGATAAACCGATACCGGCTGTTTTAGCCAGATCTTTGATTTCTTTGGGTGAAGCGCCTGTTACTGCAATTGTGGAAAGGAATGTGTACGGAGATTCGGGGCGTAACGTTATTATTCCGGCCGGAAGCCGGGTAATCGGCGGGCTGCAGACGGTAGATGTCGAAAGCCGTTTTGACAATTCAAGCGGCGGCGTTAAGCTTGAAATATCCTGGAGCAGGATAATCCGTCCTGACGGAATTGCATTTCTTCTGGATGCCGGAAGGACGCAGACCGGGGATGCGCAGGGACGCGGCGGCGGCGCTTTGGGATATGTTGATGAACAGCTGGTTAAAAAATATACGTTGCCAATCGTAGGGACGATGGTCAGCTCGGCAATAACATATATGATGGCGGCTGATGAAGACAGTACCGGAGAGGTGGAAACATCCAAACAGCAGGCAGCAACAGATGCCCGGCAGGAATTTATGGATAAAATGGATCAGATATTGCAGGAAATTATTGACAGTAAGTCGCAAATTCAGCCGGTTACTTATGTTCCAGCCGGAACGAGAATAATCATTTATCCGATGACCGATTTGTGGCTGAGAAGTACGAAGGATATTGAAAAGAACGTCGAAACGGCGCGTCCGGGCGGCGGAGACGGTGGGCTGGTCAACGAAGTATATCCTGACGATGGCGGGACAAGAAGCACGTCTCAGGTAGAAGGAAATAACGCCAATAACAGCCAGAAGGTTATTTTGGGCAATCAGGCGCAGACCAACAATAATAGCGGTGGTGATGGCCTTGTAAACGAAAATCCGCAGAATAATCCGAATGCTCCTCAGCCGAGAAAGAATATCGGGGCAATTCCGCCGCCGGCAGCAGACGGATCGGTCGCGGAAGCTCCTGAAAGTGAAGAAGAAATATCCGGCGATATTGAACTGTTCTAAAGTTTAATACTGTCGGGCAGGCTTCAAAACTTGACGAAAAAGGGCAGACGTGGTACAATAAAACAAAATGGAAAATATTTTTTTGGAGTAAGAAAGTTATGGGAAAGTTGGACGATGAGGTGCTCTGCTCCGTTTTGAGGCCGCTTGCCTATTGGTATGAACAGGAAAATATCGAGGAAGTTGCAATCAACCATCCCGGAGATATTTGGCTTCGCTTACGCGGAAAACGGGCTTTTCCTTGGGTAAACTATAAAGATCCAAAACTTTCAAGAGAATATTTGACCAATCTTCTGCATATTATTGCCAATTTGAATGATCAGGAATTTGATCCTATTAACGGGTCTCCTGTAGTTTACGCCCGAATTCCCGGAGGGCATCGTTTCACCGGCGTGGCTGGAAAAAACATTGAATACGATTTGGACGATTCTGCAACGGGAGGCATAGCCATAACAATACGTCTTCATACGGATGATGTTGCTTTCGGTTTTGGCGATTACGGGCTGGAACAGGGTAAAAGGCTAAAGGAAATAAATCCGTTAAAAAACATAAAAGATCCAGATGACGCCTATGAACGTCTTCTTCTTGCATTACGCCGCGGAGACCATATTCTTGTCAGTGGTGGTACTGGTACCGGTAAAACGACGTTGTTGAACAATTTGCTAAAGCTTTTGGATATCCATAAGAGGGTTATTACCGTAGAAGATACGCGGGAACTTAATGTTCCGCAGCCAAACCATGTTCATATCGTCTTGTCACGTACGGAGCAGACCAACAGCATGGATTATTCCAAAGTTATCGACTTGATTGTGCGTTTTACGCCTGATGCCATTATCGGCGGTGAGATTTCAACCAGCAATGCTGCCGCTATCTGGGAACTGATGGGCTCCGGTCATGATAACTGCTTGGCGACAATCCATGCGGAAAGTTCGACTGCCGCCTATGAGGCGTTTGTAAAACGTATAATGCGCACCCAGCCGCATATTGATGTGGAAAAAACCATTGAGGAAATGCGCCGTAAACTCCATGTCGTCCAAATTGTCCGGGATGGTAACATCCGCGGCATAACCGAAATCACCTGAAAACGGATAACGGAAATTTTATCGGAGTTCTTCGCTTAAGGTCGCAAATGCTACAGCAAATCTGCCGTTTCTGCCTTTAGCTCGTCCAAATACAAATTTTTTTCCGAACTTGTTTTCAAAATCGTAACATGGGCTGCTGTATGTTCTCTGACGATTCTATCCGTTGCCGTCAGAACCTTTTCCAGCTCTTTGGTGCTTATCTTGTCAATTTTGGTCAAGACAATCTGATAAGTTACCGCAGCTTTGTCCAGCATCTCCATAATTTCCTCATCGATTTTTTTTATGCCGTGGCGGGAGTCAATCAGCAAAAAAACTCTCCGCAGAGTCGCCCTGCCAACTAAATAGGAATTAATCAGTTTCTGCCAGTTTTTAACAATATCTTTCGGAGCTTTGGCAAAACCATAACCGGGCAAATCGACCAGATAAAGTTTGTCATCAAGATTAAAATAATTGAGTTGTTGTGTCCGGCCCGGCGTCGACGAAGTTTTTGCCAGCTTTTTTTGCCCGAAAAGAGCATTAATCAAACTGGATTTTCCGACATTGGAGCGGCCGGCAAAAGCCACTTCCACCCTGTCGCCGTCCGGTAGCTGATTCAAATTTGCAACACTTAAGACGAAATCACATTTTTTATTAAAAAGTTCTCGTCCGCGTGCTAAACGCTCTTTTTCTTCCTCAGAGATATCTTCAGCCATTACTCTACTCCGTTTTTATGCATAATTGCTTTTTGCTGGATGATAGACAGGATATTACTCAAAGTCCAGTAAATAACCAGACCGGAAGCGAAATGGCCGAGCATAAAGGTAAAGAATACCGGCATCAGGGCAAACATCCTCGCTTGGTCTTTATTAACCGGCGCCGGATTCAGTTTTTGCTGCATCCACATGGTGAAACCCATAAAGATAGGCCATAAACCGATATCAATAAATCCCGGAACATAAATATGAAGAATTTGCGACAGTGTCAGCGGATCAGGGGCAGACAGGTCTTTAATCCAGCCGATAAACGGTGCATGCCGGATTTCAATTGCAATATTCAAAACCTTATACAGTGAGAAAAACACCGGAATTTGAATCAGCAACGGCAGACAGCCCGAAGCCGGATTAATCTTTTCCCGCTTGTAAAGCTCCATTGTTGCCTGTTGGATAAGCATTTGATTGTCGCCGTATTTGCTGCGGATATCGTTGATTTTCGGCTGCAATGCTTTCATCTTTGCCATACTCGTGTAAGATTTGTTGGCAATAGGGAACATGCACAACCTGAGCAAAGCGGCAAAAAGCAAAATAGCCCAACCCATATTGCCGAGAAAGCCGTACAAAAAGTCCAAGATATAAAAGAAAGGCTTTGTCAGGAAATAATACCAGCCGAAATCAACAGCTAGGTCAAACTTGGGAATATGGTTTTCTTTGGTATATTTATCCAGAAGCTTCACCTCTTTGGCTCCAGAAAACAGTCTATAGGAATAAGAGGTCTCTCCGCCGGCAGGAAGGATAACTCTTGACCCAAGAAAATCAGCCTGGTAGTTGTAATCGCCGTTATTTTTAAACGTTACTTTGGCTTTGTCTTGGTTGCCGAGGATTAACGCTGAAAACCAATAGCGGTCAGAAAAGCCAAGCCAACCGCCGGAGGTTTCAAAACTCTCGCTGTCATCGCTGTCCAAATCTTTGTACTTTAATTCATGAAGCGTATTGTTAATAACGCCGTTCATGCCTTCATGCACAACGGAGCGCGTTTGAACCATATCTTTTATATTTCGGCTGATAAGGGCATAAGGGAACAATTGGATTTCTTCTTTTGTATTGTTTATAACCGTGTCATCAACCGTAAAAAGATAATCTTTATCCATAGAAATTTTTCTGATAAACATAAGCCCTTGTCCGTTCTCCCAGTTCAAAACGACAGGCTTATCAGGCGTAAGAACCGTATCCTGAGTCTTCCAAATGGTATTGGCCGTCGGCAATGCCAGATTCTTGTCCAATGACAGCCAGCCTAAGTCGGCAAAATATTGGTTTGCCGTTTGAGCTGGTTTTAACAATTCGACTTTAGGACTGTTTTCCTCCAAAGAAACGTTATATTTTGTCAGATACAAATCGTCAAAACGGGCGCCTTTTAATCTGATGCTTCCAGCAACGGAATTATTTTCAAATTTGATACGGAGATCTTCGGCAACAGCATCTTCAGTTGTTTTAATTGCCGCGGGAGAAATCTTTTCGGCAGCTGGATGTTTGAATTGTTCCGCAGCCTGTTCAATTTCGGATATTTGCCGCTGGACAGCGCTCTTCTTGTCAATGCCGAAAAAATAGTTAACAGAATAAATGGCAATAAAAGACAATAAAATTGCCAGCGACAGAGATCTTAATTCATCTTTCATCTTTAATATGTCTCCTGCAGTATTGTTTCTCTTTAATAATTTCACTCTTTCTAATATAAAAAAGCCGTTTTGTAAAGCATTATAGGGGGTTAATCCGTATCTTTGTTTTGTAGCCGGGGATTTTGCTTTGTTTGTTTTTGAGCCTGAGGAACTGGGTCATAGCCGGAGCCGCCCCATGGATTGCATCGAAGCAGGCGCTTTATGCCTAAAATGGAACCGCGAAATAAGCCATGCTCTTGAATGGCCTGCAACATATATTCCGAGCAGGTTGGCGTATAACGGCAGGCATGAGGCAGCAACGGAGATATCCATTTTTTATAAAATCGCAGTGAAGTTGTAGCGAAAACAAACAGAATATTGTGGCAAATATGGAGAGCTTTTTTCATTGCGCCCCTTAGGCAACGGAGTTATCAGGCTTTACCGGAACAGCATCGTCACAAGGTGTTTCACGGCTTTCAACTTTTTGTGGGGTGAAATTTTTATTAATGCGTTTAATGGCATAAATAACATCATTTTTTAATTCTTTGAAATTGCATTTTGCAGTAGAAATTCGTGCGATAAAAACATAATCGACCCCGGGCGCAGCATAATGCGGCAAAACGTCTCTGGCAATAGCACGCAGCCGTCGTTTGCTTTTATTGCGGATAACGGCGTTGCCAATTCTTTTGGTTGCGGTGTAACCGGTCATAATGTCCGGCATAGCAGATAAACTATGAGCCGCCTGAAGAACCATATTGTGTGTTGCAACATGAAAACTCTGGGCGACCCGTAGAAAATCTTTTCTTTTTTTAAAAGTAAGTATTTTTGTCATCTGCTTATAAACTAAGCTGAAAGTCTTTTACGACCTCTCGCGCGGCGGGCAGCCAAAACTTTGCGGCCGCCGGCAGTTGCCATACGGGTACGAAATCCGTGACGACGGGCTCTTACCAGCTTACTGGGTTGATAGGTACGTTTCATATTAAATCTCCGGTTAGTTATTAATTATTTAAAGGCAGGCTAAACGGCCGCCTCTCGGTTTACGAAACCTCTTATAAAAGCAAATATCTAAGAAGTCAATATTTTTTTGCGCCCAAACCGTTGGCGCAAAAACAAAGAAATGACTTGAAAAATAAAATAGTTGTGTTATAAAACTTATATATTTTGGAGGTTTGCGTTCTTGCCATGATTATAGACAGCAAAAATGAAACACAAAAAAGTATTTTGACCAATAAGTGTTTTTATCAGACGACAGCTCAAATTATGCATGAATTTGAGAAAAAAGGGTATGCTAATTCGGCTGATGAAACCGCTAAGGTTATTGCTGCATATCATGATTTGGTCCAGAAAAAAGCCAAAAATAACTTTAGCAAAGATTATAATGAGGCATTTAAAAAAATTGACGATGCCATTAAGGGGCTGGCTAACAAGGTATTTTACGGATATGAAAATAAAAGCCTTGATTATGCCTACAAGTCATTTGCGAAATTTGATTATATCAATGCTATAATCGGCCGCCAGAGAATTAAAAAGAAACTCTGATTTTTTTTGCTTATCTTATTTCCTCGTTTATCCATATTTTTAGAATAAGGGGAAGGATGGTTTTATCTTTCCAAATAATACTCTGTCCGGTGCATACTCCGCCAAATAAGGGTGTTTCCTCAACAGGCTTGTTGATTCTTTATAATCTTGATTTGCCAAGACAGGAAAAGGAGCATACGATAAAAACATAACGTAATATTATATTGCAAAAGGATTTCAATATGTCTGAAATATCTGTTATTGGCAGCGGCCGCTGGGGAACTTTCTTGGCCTGGTATGCCGCAAACTGCTGCGGAATGGAGAGGGTGAAAATGTACAGCCGTCCGACATCTCCGGATTTTATTGAATTGAAGGAAACACGCAAAAATGCATATTTGTCGTTATCGGACAATATGTTTCTGTATGAAAAAGTTTCGGAAGTCTTGGATAACGATTTTATCATTATCTCTATTGGCAGCCAACATCTGCGTTCGTTGGCAAAAGAGTTGAACGGGTATAATGTCGCCGGTAAAACCTTTTTGCTGGCAATGAAGGGACTGGAAGAGCCAAATGCAACATTGTTGAGTACGGTTATGCGTGAGGAAATTAAGCAGCCGATTCATATTGCGACCTTAGGAGGGCCGGGACATGTTCAGGATTATATGAAAAAGGTTCCGTCCTGTGCCGTGATAGACAGCGACGAGGAAGAAGTTAAAGACCGTGTTATCAAAATGTTACAAAGTGATTTGATACGGTTTTATTATGGTGCGGATTTTATAGGCAATCAGATAGGCGCAGCGCTCAAAAACGTCATCGGCATAGCGGCAGGTATTTTGGACGGTCTGGAATGGTACGGGTTAAAAGGCGCACTGATGGCGCGAGCACCGGTAGAGGTCGGACGTTTTATTAAGCATTTTGGCGGCAATCCGATGACGGCTTATGGGCTGTCCCATTTGGGCGATTATGAGGCAACGCTGTTTTCGAAGCACAGCCATAATCGTATGTTTGGTGAAATGTTTGCCAAGGGAGAGGGATTTGGTAAATTGGCAGAGGGATATTATACCCTGAAGGCAGTAAAAAATATTGCCGACAGGGAAAACATCAATATGCCGATATGCCAGGCCTTATATAAAGCTGTGTACGAAGGGGCAGATGTAAAGCAGACTATTCGCTCAATGTTTGACCGTGATCTCAAACATGAGTTTGAACTGTTCTAAACTTTATTTTTTCAATATACAAATAAAAGCGCTGACTTTCAATGTTGGCGCTTTAGGTATTGTTTTTTGTGGAGAGATGCCTCTTAAAATCAACCGAGGATAATTTCTCGAACCGTATTATCTTTAACTTCAAAAAATTGAGCGGTTTCTCTGATGCTTAAAAATTCAAATAAAGTTGTTGTCGTAAGCCAGGCCTGTAAATGCATTGCTTTTATTTTTGACAGCAGAGCGTCTTTTTTGGAGTCGTCCAAATGAGCGGCAACCTCATCGAGCAGCAATATCGGCGGAATTCCTCGACTGTGGAGCAGAGATTTTGCCTGCGCCAGTATGATACTCAGTAAAAGGGACTTTTGTTCCCCGGTGGAACAGAAACCCGCAGGAACATTCTTCTTTTTATAAACGGCGCATAAATCCGTTTTGTTAATATTGTTGCCTGAGTCGTTGAATAGAATACTACGTCTTTGGTTAAACAGGGATTCACGATAAAAGTCTTCAACGTATATTGCCGGTTTTGAATCCAGCATTTGCTCAATAGTGCCGTCAAGGGTCAATACGGCTTCGGGGAAAACATCGTCGGGATTCTGTTCAATGAAAGCATTAAGCTTTTGTACTTGTTCCCTGCGTGCGGCAGCAATGGCAACGCCGATTCCTGACATCTGCTCTTCTAATGCTGTCAGCCAGGAATTATTAATATTGCCGCTTTTTAAAATTTGCAGCCATTGTCGGTAGAGGTTTTCGTATGAGGAAAGTCTGCGAGCGTGTTCCGTATCAAAAGCGTAAACAATCCGGTCGAGAAAGCTGCGCCGCTGTTGGGTACCGCCAAGAAAGAGGCGATCCATTTGCGGTGTAACCCAAATGATGGATAAATAATTTCCCAGTTCATTTTGCGAAGACAATTTCTGGTTATTGATTTGGACGATTCGCCTTTCTACTTCTTTGGCTTCATTGAAATCAGTTTCTTTCATAACGCTTTCTACGGCAGTGCCCAAATTGAATTCCTCGCCGGCTTTTTCAATTTGGGCCGAAACAGCCCAGCCGCTGTTGTTGATAAAAACAGGAGTCTTCTGCTTATCTGCCAAAAAATCAAAAGTCTTAATTTCGGAAAGTTTTGCGTTGCGCAAACCTCGCCCCTGCGATAAAAAAGAAACAGCTTCCAAGACATTGGTCTTGCCGCTTCCGTTTTCTCCGCTTAGAATAACAAACGGCTGCGCCAAGTTTAAGCGCAGATATTTATAGTTCCGAAAATTAACTAAGGTCAGGCGCCTGACGGCAGACCCAACCTTAGTTTCTTCTTTGTTTGTATTAGAATAAACCGCCGCGCTCACTTAGATTCTCATTGGCATCAGAACATAAATGGCACTGTTGTCAGAAGTGTCGTTAATAACGGTAGCTGCAGCACTTCCAGACAAACTGAAACGAACTTCCTCACCTTTAATTTGCGCTAAAATATCCAACAGATAACGGAAGTTATAACCGGTATCAATCGATTCCTTGTCATATTTTGCTTCTAATTCTTCAGTAGCGTTACCCAACTCGGCATTCGATGCTGCAATAGTTACATGATTCGTATCTGTTATCATACGGATTCCCCTGCTTCTCTCGGTAACAACGGAAACACGGTCAACCGCAGCAGCCAGTTCCTTTACGTTAACTTCAAGAATTTTATCGTTGTCAGTCGGGATAACGCGCTCATAGTCAGGGAATGTTCCGTCAATAAGCTTAGAAGTCAATGTTATGTCTTCAAAAGAAATGCGCACTTTGTTTTCAGACAGAGCCATCGTAACGTTATCAGTCGATGCGTCATCAAGCAGTTTCCTGATTTCCAAAACAGATTTTCTCGGAATAATAACTCCTTCAAGCTTTTCAGCACCATCAGGTAACGGAGATTCGGCACAGGCAAGCCGATGGCCGTCTGTCGCTACAACACGGAGAACTTTGGCATCACCTTCGTTTTTAGCATGAACATACAAGCCGTTCAAATAGTAGCGTGCTTCTTCCACCGAGGCAGAAAACTGCGTGCGGTCAATCAAAGTCTTCAGTTCATCACGGCTGATGTCAAAATTAATCGGCAAATCATCGCCGGATATAATCGGAAAATCTTCGACGCCGATGGTTGATAATGAAAATTTAGAACGCCCGGACGCAATACTTAAAGCATTTTTGTCGTCAGGGTAAGTTATTTCAACGTCCGAACCGTCAGAAAGTTTCCTGACAATGTCATAAAGCATATGAGCCGGAGCTGTCGTAGCTCCTTCTTCAATAACTTTCGCTTCAACGATTTCGGTAATCTCAATATCCATATCCGTTGCTTTAAAGTTAATGCTTCCGCCCTTGGCCTCGATTCGGACATTCGATAAAACCGGAATCGTATTCCTTTTCTCAACAATGCTCTGTACATGGCTGAGAGTCTTTAACAGATGTGCACGTTCAATTGTAAATTTCATTATTTTTATCCTAAAAAAAGACTTATCTTTATCTTCTTGCACTCTACCACAAATCAGCAAAAGCAGAAGTCAAAAAATAAGTCTTCAACAATTTTTTTGTTTAAGCCCGAAATCCGGAAAACCAAATCAGTTTTCAAGAGTCCGTCTTAAAATTTCAATGTTTTCAGCCAAAGACTGATCCTCAATAATCAGTTCCTCAACTTTCCGAACCGCGTGCATAACCGTTGTGTGGTCGCGGTCAAACTTGCGCCCGATTTCCGGCAGCGAACGCGATGTGAGCTGTTTTGCCAGATACATGGCGACCTGTCTCGGTCTGGCGACAGTTCTTGCTCTGCGCGAAGACTGAAGTTCTTTTACTGAAATGTTAAAGTGCTCGGCGACTTTCTTTTGAATTTCATCAATAGTTGTCTTCCGGTCAATGGAACGCAACATATCTTTAAGGACATCCTGCGTCATATCAAGCGTAATTTCTTTTCCGGAAAGCAGCTGTGAATGTGCGGCGACTCTTTTCAGAGAACCTTCCAGCTCGCGAACGTTTGAGGTAATCTTCTGTGCCAAAAACTCGGCAACCTTTTGCGGAAGATCGATTCCCATTAACTCGGCCTTTTTCTGCAGTATGCCCATTCTCAACTCAAAATTCGTTGGCATAATATCTACCACCAATCCGCCGACCAAACGTGATTTCAGGCGCTCTTCGATTCCGTCCAAATCTGTAGGCGACTTGTCTGCCGAAATGATAACCTGCTTGCCTTCTTCAACCAATGAGCTGAATGTATGGAAAAATTCTTCTTGGGTAGTTCCTTTGTTTCCCATAAATTGAAAGTCGTCAACCATCAGGACATCTACGGAACGAAATTGTTCCTTAAAGGCTGCGGTATCTTTGTAACGCAGGGCTTTTACGAATTTGTAAACGAACTGCTCGGCCGTCAGATAAATAACATTGCGATTCGGATCATTCTTTTTTATGTGCCAGATAATTGAGTGCATTAAATGCGTTTTGCCCAAGCCGACGCTGGAATACAGAAACAAAGGGTTAAAAGAAACATTTTTAGATTCGGCGACCTTGCGGGCGGCAGCATAAGCAAACTCATTGGTCTTTCCGACAACAAAATTTTCAAAAGTATAATTGGGGTTTAACGGTGCACCGTTAGTCGTGTTGCTGCTTTTTACGCTGTCATTGGCAAGATTGGCTCCGGCAACAAGCCCAAACGAACTGCTGTTGATGTTGCAGCCGTAAATATTTTGAGGTGTCGGTGTCGATGATATCTTTTTTAACAAAGATGTATCAACACTGCGCCGGTCGCTGAAACCTGTCTGTACGATAAAGTTTATTTTTTTGATGTTCGGATTCTGCTGTTCCCATATTTTATTGATTCGATCCGAATAATGAGTTACAACCCAGTTTTTCATGAAAGCCGTCGGAGCGCAAATATTCATTACCCCGTTACTGAAGTCTCCGACTGTAAGCGGTTTCAGCCAACTGTCAAACGCAGTTTTCCCGAACTCCATTTTTAACTGGCTGCAAATTTGGTTCCATTGGGTATCAATGGGTCTTCCCTCACTTACATATGCTTCTTCTGCCATATCCATCTCCCACAGTTAGATATTGTTACATAAATTCATAGTTGTTTATTGTTATCCTGAAAATTCCACCGCAGTCATGTTACATGCCAAATGTAAATACTTTATTTTCAATGTACTTGTACGTGGTACAGGCTGTTACACCGGTGTGCGTAATTTATGAAAAGCTGACATGTGCTACTGAAAGCTGTTTTCGGAATTTTCCGTTAACATATTTAATATCAAAATAATTTAATAAATTTATACCGCTCTATCGCGAAATTCCGATACAAACAATATGACGCCATAAAACCAAAATCCGATTCTCCGTTTCGGAAACGCCGGCATTATAGCGAAAGCTCAAGCAAAATCTGAATAAAATCATACCATCTCACATCCGGGATATTATTTAAAAATACCCTTAGTAAATTTATTCAAAATTTACTTGAGGCGACGGAATTCGCCGCTTCACCAAATTATTATACGGCTTCTTTTCATCATACCGGCAATGCAAATTCCATATTTTTAAGAATCTCCGGTTGCCGGTAAAAGCTGCCGTAAAATAATAAAAGTGCTATCATCAGAGAAAATATCGAATTTTTTTTATTACAAAGCCTGTCAGATTTTTTTTGATATGCCAAGCTTCAATTATAAAGTTCAACTCTCTTTGCTCTCATCTCATAACATGGTGAAACCATACGAAATAAAAATATAAAAGACAATAGCATATTTTAAGAAAATTTAAATAAAACTGCTTGACACAGATTCTAAAAAAGATTCGTAATAACTCTTTGAAAAATAAACAAAAAAGCGCAAACACCCTCTAACCGAAACGGTGCTTGCGCAACTGAAAAATCAAGAAAAGAAAAACTACAGAGCTTTTACTTTTTGGCTTAAACGCGAAATCGTACGGGAAGCCTTGTTTTTGTGAAATACGCCTTTCTGGGCAGCTCTCATCATTTCGCTCTCAGCAACCTTTAAAGCCGTTGATGCGGCTTCTTTATCACCGGACAGAACCGCCGCAATGACTTTTTTTACAAAAGTTCTGACTCTGCTTCTGCGTGCGCCGTTGATAATGCTTCTTTTGTTGTTTCTGTTTATTCTTGTTTTTGCCGATTTATGGTTGGCCATATTTTTTATCCTGTCTTAAAATTTAAGTTAAACACAAATAAAATTCTGACACACTTATACTCTATAATCCGGGATAGTCAACAGATTTTTTCAAAAATCGTTAAATTTAGCTTTTATTTTTCAAACTGATGCTGATTTTTAAAGGTGTTGTTTCAACTTGGTTTATTTCCAGAATGTCATTTTCTCTGCTGAATTGCAGAAATGTCGCGCTTCCGGCTTGTTCCGTCCAGCCGAGCTGTGGCAGAGTCTCTCGGTAAAATTTTTGTATATCGGCGAAATTTTTTTTGCGGACAGCAACCAGTTGCGCTTCAAGATATCGGGTTTCTTCGTTGCCGAATGCAATATCATCACTTTCAATCTGCTTTAAGCCTTCCATTAGGGGAATATCCTCAAAGCCGGAAACAAAATTTTTGGCAAAAGCCTCGGCTGATGTAAAACATAATCCGCAGATAAGTGTGAAAAAGAAAAATATTTTGTTCATATTTGTTACCTCTGTTTTGTATTGTTTTCGTCAAAGTTTCATTTTATTGCGCAGACAGATTACTTTTGCAAATGGCTGCAGTAAAAAGTCGAACGTCCTCCCTGTATGATTTTTTTAATGCCTTCGGTGCAACCGTTGCAACTACAGTCCGGACATTTCTGTCCGGCTTTTCCGTAAACGCAGTGCATATGCTGGAAATATCCCATGCTGCCGTCGGGCTTACGGTAATCGCGCAGAGTCGAACCGCCGGCATCTATGGCTTTTTGCAGAGTTTTCCGTACAGCGTTAATAAGGTTGGAAATTTCTTGTTTTGACAGGCTGCAACATTCTCTTAGCGGGGAGATTCTTGCGGCATATAGTGCTTCTGAAGCATAAATGTTGCCGATTCCGTTGACAATGCTTTGATCTAGAAGGGCAATTTTAATGGCGGTTTTTTTATGGCAGAGTTTGGCTGAGAAATAATCCGCGTTAAACTGCTCGTCAAAAGGATCCGGCCCGGTGTGCGAAAATAAGCTGCAGGCTCTTAGATTGGATGTCTTTAAGCAGGTCATCAATCCAAAACGGCGGGCATCATTAAACATCAAGATTCCCCTTGTCGTAACGATAATAATATGGTCGTGTTTTTCCAAATCGGCAGGATATGTATCGGTAATTTTGACTTTTCCGCTCATTCCGAAATGCCAGACCACGCTGAATCCGTTGTCCAAATCCAAAACGGCATATTTGGCAATTCGATATATCTTTAATATCGCAGCTCCCTCAAGCGTATCTTCAAAATCAGCGGGAACGGGGATGCGAAATTTTCTGTTGCGCACGATTACCTTTTGGATAACGGCGCCTTCTACCGCTTTTCTCAGAGCCTCTTTGATTGTTTCTACTTCTGGCAGTTCGGGCATTGCTAATCCTTTTATTTGCATATATTTCAAAAATAACCGCTAATTTGGCGGGAAGCGACTACAAACTTTTGTTTATGCACCAGCATTTTTTGCATTATTGTTTGACTAGCGCCGCGATTTATATTAATATCAAAAAGATTTTAACTTAAAAAAAGAGAGGATTGTCGTGATAAAAGCTGCTTCGGCAAGAAAAAGGGCTCGTAAATATTTTGCGCCGCAAAATGAAGGGGTGCATCGCAAGTGCGACCATCCGGGGTGCAATAAGGATGGAGAATTTAAAGCCCCGAAAGACCGGAGTCTGAAAGATTATTATTGGTTCTGTCTGGAACACGTGCAGGAATATAACTCCCGCTGGAATTACTATACGGATGATGACAGCGAACCGGAACACGAAGCTTTTCGCAAAAAGACGCGTTTCAGCGGGTTTCATTCCAAGATTAAATATAAATTCGGTTGTGATTTAGATGAAGAGCTGGAATTTCTTCATGGATTTTCCGGATATGAAAAAGTATCCGACAATGTTTATTTCAGTCGGGAAGACCGCCGCGAAATGGAACATTTGGAGTTGTCTGCCGAAGAATTTAATCTTGACAATTTAAAAAAGCAGTACAAAAAACTGGCCAAAGCCTGCCATCCTGATTTGAATCCGGACGATAAGGAAGCCGAAGAAAAGTTCAAACGTTTGACTGCCGCTTATAAAAAACTGCTGGAAAAACTCTCCTGACCGCGGCAGAAAAGCTGATTCGATAAAAAGCAGACTTTTCATTTAAAAAGACTGTCGGTTCAAAGCGAAAGCTCATAAAGTTTTGCCGCGTATTTTCTTATCGTATCTAATCGTGTCTTATATACGGACAAATCTCTTTCAATAAAGAGTCTTTGATCTGGGCGGACTTTTATGGCACCGCCCTGCCTGTTAATAAAGTTCATAAGCTTGTCGACGTTTTTAAACGTATTGTTATGAAAAGCTATCAAGATGCCGCGTGCGCCGGCTTCAATGCGTTCAATGCCGCTCATCGCGCAGATTTGTTTTATTTCAACTGTCTTAAGCAGGTTTTCGACCTCTTCGGGAACCGGACCGAAGCGGTCAATCAACTCTTCGCGCATATCATTGATTTCTTCAACTGTTTTAAGGCCGCCAATGCGCTTATAAAGCCCGAGTCTCACGCCCAAGTCCGCCACATATTTTTCCGGAATGATAATCGGAACACCGGTAAGAATTTGTACAGTCCAGTCTGTATCAGCCGCGGCAGTTTGAGAATTTTTATCGGATTCTCCTGCTTTCAAACGGTTGATTTCCTCTTCCAGCAAATGATGGTAAAGAGCTATACCGACGTCTTTTATGTGCCCGGATTGCTCAATGCCGAGTATGTTTCCTGCACCGCGGATGTCCAAATCATGGTTGGCCAAAGAAAAACCGGCGCCGAGTTGGTTGAGTGCCTGCAGGATATTCAGCCTTTTTTCGGCAATCGGCGTCAGTGTTTTTTTGTTGGGAATGGTAAAATAACAATAGCCGCGGAGTTTTGAACGGCCGATTCTTCCGCGCAGTTGATACAGCTGAGCCAGTCCGAACATATCCGCCCGGTAAATAATCATCGTATTGACGTTAGGCATGTCAATTCCCGATTCGATGATTGTCGTTGCCAAAAGAATGTCCGCCTTGCCATCGGCAAAGTCACACATAACGTCTTCCAGATGGGACGGGGACATTTGGCCGTGAGCCACAGCAATTTTAATGTCCGGAACCAGTTCCCTGAGTTTCGGCTCAATTTGCAGAATATCCGATACACGGGGGCATACGAAAAATATCTGTCCGCCACGATATTTCTCACGGTATATGGCCTCCCGTATCATAACTTTGTCAAAAGGCATGACAAACGTTCTTGCTGCCAGACGGTCGACCGGCGGAGTCGCAATAATACTGAGCTGTTTGACTCCGGTCAGCGAAAGCTGCAATGTCCGGGGAATTGGCGTGGCGCTGAGCGTCAGAATATGAACGTCCGATTTCAGCTGTTTCAGGCGTTCTTTGTGTGCAACGCCGAAGTGTTGCTCCTCGTCAACAATTAAAAGTCCCAAATTGCAGAATTCAATGTCCTTAGCCAACAACGCATGGGTGCCGATAACAATTTCCAAACTGCCGTCTTTCAGTTCCTGCTTAATCTCTCTGGCTTCTTTGGGCGTAACCAGCCGTGACAGCATCTTGACCTTAACCGGAAAGCCGCTCAGACGCTTCTTGAAATTCAGGTAATGCTGGCGCGCCAGCAGAGTCGTCGGAACTATTAAGGCAACCTGAGCGCCACCGGTGGCTACCGTAAAGGCGGCTCGCAGCGCAACTTCCGTTTTGCCGAAACCGACATCGCCGCAGATAAGCCTGTCCATCGGCATACCAAGCGACAAATCGTGAATAACATCTTTTACGGCGTTCAGCTGGTCATCGGTTTCGGTATAAAGAAACCGGCTGCAAAACTCGTCATAAAGACCTCGTTCGGGAACAAATATCTCCGCTTTTTTCATCCGCCGCTGAGCTGCGATTTTAATCAGTTTTTCCGCAATGTCTTTAATCTTTTCTTTGACGCGAGACTTCTTGGCTTCCCAGGCTGAACCGCCGAGCGTGTCCAGCGCCACATTGCTGTCTTCGGCGCCGTAGCGGCTGATGACGTCAATGTTTTCCACCGGAACATAAAGTTTGTCGTTGTTGGCGTATATGAGCTTCAGGCAGTCGTGCGCTACGCCGTCTGTTACGATGTTCTCCAACCCTTCAAACCTGCCGATGCCGTGTTCGATGTGAACGACATATTCGCCGATATTGAGGGAAGATATGTCGGCAATAAGGTTTTCGGCAGAAACCTTTTTGTGCGCACGGATATTTTTGCGTTCGCCCCAGATGTCCTGTTCCGTAACAATAAAATAGTTGTGGCTGGTAAAGCCGTGTTGCAGTTCAAGCCTGATTAGGGCAATTTTCTCTTTGGCGGTTTCTTTTTCCGCCTGAGCCCAAGTTTCGGCAACAGCAAGGTTTTTAATTTTGTTTTCGGTGAGGATATTTTTCATCCGGTCAAGAGAACCGTCGCTGTAGCAGCAAATAATCCTTTTTTTATCTTTGTTACGGCCGAATTCCTGCGCCAAATCCTCATAAACCGTCAGATTGTTGATATTTTTTAATGAGGCGAATATTTTTTGCGGAGTTGCTCCATAATCTGCAACATCGTTGCTTTCCGGCATAGAACGTTTTGAAAATAGGACATACCGCCGGCTGTGAATTTGCGCGGCAAAATTTTGTGCGTCAAGGAACAAAAATTCCGGCGGTACGGGGCGGTACTTGTCAATATCGGAAACTTCACGAATTTTCAAAGCTTCAAGCCGTGCTTCATAGTGGTCGGCAATCGTCTCTTCTTTTGCCTTCAGGGCATTGTCGGCATCAACGCCCAGAAAAATGTCGGCACCTGGCAGATAGTCAAACAGCGTTGGCAGGCTGTCGTCATAAAAAAACGGCAGCCAGTTTTCCATGCCGAGATATTTTTTTCCTTCCGAAATGCTTTCATATAATTCGTCTTTAAGCCCCTCAGCGCCAAAAGCCTCACGATATTTGGAGCGGAATGTCTTAATGGTGTTTTTATCAAGCACAACCTCGTTGGCGCTGTCAAAACTGTAAAACTTCAAATCCTCCGTACTGCGCTGCGTTTCCACTTCAAACAATCTCAGCCGTTCGATTTCGTCATCAAACAAATCAATACGCAGCGGCTGTTCGGCTCCGCTGGGAAAAATGTCGATGATATCTCCCCGTACGGCATATTCGCCCGATTCCATAACCTGCTCAACGCGGGTATAGCCGTTGACTGCTGCATAGTGCAAAAATTCGTCAAAATTAAGTTTCCCGCCGACTTGGATGTTTTTGCGCGTGTTTAAAAATATTTTTTTCGGCGGCAGTTTTTGAATTGCTGCGCCGATGCTGGTCAACACGATGCGCTGTTTTTTTGCCCCTGCATCCAAAACGAGTTTAGCCAGCGTTTCAATGCGTTTGGATAAAATTGCGGCGTTAGGGGATACTCGGTCATAGGGGACGGTATCCCATGCCGGCAAAGTAAGAATGTCTGCTTCCGGCTGAAGAAAAGAGAGCGTTTCATAGACTTGGTTAAGGCTGATGCCGTCGCTCAAAATACAGAGGATGTTCCGATTCGTTTCTGCAAGCAAATCCCGTATGGCAAAAGCCTCGGCGTCTTTGGCTACGCCGGCAAGGGTTTTTTTGTTGTATTTTTCAAAATCATTAGACATTTGCGCACATATTGATTATTAACATACCTATAAATAACCTAAACCCGAAATTTGTAAAGAACATAAATTATGCGTCCGAGTATTTTATATCCGCTGTTTGCTCCGATTGAGGTGCTGAAAGGAATTGGCGACAAATATGCCAAGTTGGTAAAAAATCTTTGCGGAGAAAAAGTTATTGACGTTTTGTTTCATCTGCCGGTTTCAGTGGTTGACCGGACATGGATGCCGCCACTCGTTTCGGCACAAAATGGCAGAATATGGACCGGAATTGTAACTATTACCGAACACCAGCCGCCGCAGACGCGCAAACATCCGTATCGGATTTACTGTACGGACGGCACGGCGGAGCTTGTATTGGTATTTTTTAAGGTGTATGCTGATTCGCTGGTGAAAAACTACCCCGTTGGCGGCCAGCGTGCCATTAGCGGAAAATTGGAGTATTTTAACGGCCTCTGGCAAATGAGCCATCCTGATTACTCCGTACCGGCGGCAATGCTGCCGCAGATAGCCCGGCAGGAACCGGTTTACCCGTTGACGGCCGGAGTTACCAATAAAATGGTTTGCCGGCTGGAAGAAGAGGCTTTGCAAAAGGTTCCGGAATTGCCGGAATGGCAGCTTCCGGAGTCGTTGGGAGATTTGGAATATATCAGCTTTAATGAGGCTTTACAGCGTGTACACCACCCCCGGAGTCCTGCGGACTTACTGCCGTCGTCGGCCGCCCGCCGCCGGCTGGCGTATGATGAGATATTGTCTAACCAGCTGGCTTTGGCTTTTATTCGCAAAAAAGTACGGCAGCAAAAAGGGCGAAGCTTTACGGGTACCGGCATACTATATCAAAAAGTGCTGTCAGTATTGCCGTTTGCGCTGACAGAGGCTCAGGAAGGGGCGCTTGCAGAAATTGCGGCAGATCAGAATGCGCCGTATAAAATGCTGCGTCTGCTGCAAGGCGATGTCGGTTCGGGCAAAACGGTCGTTGCCCTGTTAAGTATGCTGAAAGTCGTGGAAGAGGGGGCACAGGCCGCACTTATGGCCCCAACGGAAATTCTGGCCAAACAGCATTATGAAACCATAAGCGCACTTAGCGGTTCTGCCGGCATACGGATAGGGCTTTTGACCGGAAAACTCAAAGCCAGAGAGAAAAAAGAAGTATATGCCAAGCTTGCTGCCGGAGAAATTGACATACTTGTCGGCACGCATGCTTTGTTTACGGAAGACGTGGTATTCAAAGACCTGGGGTACGTTGTTATTGACGAGCAACACCGGTTTGGTGTCAATCAGCGTCTGTCGCTTTCCTCTAAAGGGAATTTGTGTGATGTGCTTGTTATGACGGCGACGCCGATTCCGCGAAGCCTTCTTTTGACGGCATACGGAGATATGGACTATTCCAAAATCGGCGCGCTCCCGGCCGGGCGCAAGCCGTCGCAGACTGTTGTTATGAATGTTAAAAAAATGCCGGACATTATTGCCGCCCTGCAGCGCAAATTGGATGAAGGAGCTCGCGCATATTGGGTCTGTCCGCTGGTGGAGGAGTCGGAAAAGTCGGATTTGGCTGCTGCTGCCGAACGCCATGAAATGCTGCAACAGTATTTTGGCAATAAGGTCGGCTTGATTCACGGCAAGATGAAAGAAACTGAAAAAGATGCGGTAATGGAAGAATTTAAATCCGGAATCAAAACGCTTTTAGTAGCGACGACAGTCATTGAGGTCGGCGTTAATGTGCCCGAAGCGACAATTATGATTATAGAACATGCCGAGCGGTTCGGATTGGCGCAGCTGCACCAGTTGCGCGGTAGAATAAAACGAGGTTATGAGGCGGGAACATGTATCTTGCTGTATGCCTATCCGCTGAGCAATATTGCCAAAGAGCGTTTAAATATTATGAAACAGACCGAAGACGGATTCTACATCGCTGAGAAAGATTTGGAACTTCGCGGCGGCGGGGAAATATTGGGCACTCGCCAGTCAGGGTTTACGCAATTTAAACTGGCAGATATGTCCTGTCATCAGGATTTGTTGCTTCGTGCCCGCGATGATGTGCAGAATATCTTAAAAAATGATTTTCGGCTGGAGACGCCCCGGGGACAGGCGTTAAAGGTGCTGTTATATCTTTTTGAACAAAATGAGGCGGTAAAGACATATCTTGCCGGTTAGCCTTTTGGATAAAAGGCTATAATTAGTTGGTTTTATTAAGAAATGTCAAACAAATATAACCGGGTTTGAAAGCTGCGGGATAGTGCCTATATTAGCGGCGAAACGTTACATGCCTGAAAGTCAAACGGCTGGAAGGCGGTAAAATAAGCCTTAGCGGTGAATATACCGCACTGTTCATTAGCAGCTTTCAACTTCCAGTCATCTTTTTTAGAAAATTCAGTTGTTTCCGGAAAAGTTTAATATTAGCGTATGGTTAGATAAAATGTCAGGACAAGTTTAAATAAGCCGTCTTGAAATCTTAGCGAATATTTTACTAATCTTTGCTCATATTCAATATATAAATTGTTACCCATACTCGGTATATAAAGCAAAGGGAAATTTGCATAAAGCAACGGGAGAAAAGAAATGTCTTGTTATCTGATAACCGGCGGCGCCGGATTTTTTGGAACGGTTTTAAAACAGCACTTGCTGAAGCAGGGAGCCGAGTGTGTCAGCATAGATTTGGAACCGGATTCGTTTCAGCATCCGCGTTTTACTGCTTATCAGGGAGATATAAACGATGACAGCCTTATGGAAAAGATATTCTCGGTTCATAAGCCCGAAGCGGTTTTTCATTGTGCCGCCTTGCTGGCACATGTCAAAAAGGATTTAAAGCGCCTTTGGCACGCTAATGTGGACGGAACACGGAACGTTTATGATTTTGCCTTAAAATACGGCGTGAAGAAAATAGTTTTTATTTCCAGCAATTGCTTGTGGGCAAAAAACTTCGATTCTCCCGTTACGGAAGATGAAGAGCCTAATCCTGTCGAAATATACGGAAAATCGAAGCTTGAAGGCGAGAAAATTTTGTTGTCTCAGCCCGATAAAATAAACAGCATCATTTTTCGCAGTCCGACAATAATGGACGAAGGGCGGCTGGGATTACTGGGCATCTTGTTTGAATTCATCGATGAAGGGCGGAAACTGCCGATGGTCGGCGATGGAACCAACCGCTACCAGTTTATTTATGCCAAAGATTTGGCGAAAGCCTGCGAATTGGCTCTTGCCGCGGATTATTCCGAAATCTTTAATATCGGCGCAGATGATGTCAAAAGCTTTAATGAGGTGTATCAGTACGTTATCAATAAATCAGGCTCCGGTTCCCGGCTGTTCCATTTTCCGAAACTGCCGATGATATGGGCAATGAAGGTCTGTTTTTGGCTGGGAATTTCTCCTTTAGGGCCTTATCAGTATAAAATGATTGCTTCCAATTTTATTTTTGATACTTCCAAAATAAAAGAAAAACTGGGATTCTGCCCGACTTTGAAAAATGAAGAGATGCTTTTGCGGGCTTATGAATTTTATCATCAAAACAAAAACGAAATCTTAAACCGCAAAGACGTTTCCGCCCATAATTCAGTCGCCAAAATGGGTGTGATAAAAATCCTGAAATGGTTGATGTAAATCAGCTGCTGCGACGCAAATTATGTATAAAGCAGCAAAGTTTGTATGCTGTATAGGCAAATACATAATTTATGCCGAGCCATATCAGCCAATATAAAATATCCCAAACGGCCGAGTCTCCAAGTCTGGCTGATTTGACAAAATAGCCCCGGTATAGAAAGCCGTTAAAGCCGAATAAATAAGGGCTGAGCTTGCCGGTAAATATCAAAAAATGGCTTGTTGTTTGACCGATAAGCCGATAGCCGCACAAAAAAAGCGCGACGCTGGCCGTGAAACTGAATATAAAAACATATTGTGAAAGCTGCGCTATGATAAGCACAATCAAAGAAAGTAAAAACACAATGGCATTGAAAGTTTTGTTTTCAAGAAAAGTTAACCGTTTTTCGTAGATGGCAACAAAAATTCCTAAAGAAAATTCCGGAATATGTCCAATGGCGTTGGAATACAGGCCGATACCGGTGCCGCAGTATTTCATCCAGTATAAGGCAATGGGCTGGTATACGGAATGGGAGCGAGCATTGCCAATTTGAAAAGCGATTATGACAACGGTTCCAGCCGCAAGAGCAATATTTTCGGCCTTTGGATGCCGCTGGGATATGACTTCGGCAACGGAACCCGCTGGTATTCCAAGCTGTATGCTGGGTATGCCGACGGTTCGTATGACCGCCTGACAGCGCTGGGCAAATTTTCTTCCGACTTTACGGAATATCAGTACGGTTTGAGCAATGAAGTCCGGCACAGCATGAATCTGGGATACGGGTTTACGTTTGAACCGTTGGCAGAATTGAATTTCCTGGGCATTTATCAGGACGGATACGATGAGGGCAATGCCGAAGGTGCCTTGCATTCCGACAGCGGGAACGCTCTGTCGCTGGAAGGCGGGCTGGGCGCGTATCTGACCAAGGAAATCAAGTTTTCCGAAGACAGCCGTCTGGGAATTCAAATCGGAGGCGTTTATTATGTCGAGTTTATGAATCCGGATGACGGAACAGATATCTCGCTGAACGGGCTTAACGGCAAGTATAAACTCCGCAATGTTTCTGATGACAACAGGACGGTCTTTTCCGCACGGGTCAACTATAATTACAAAGATATCATGCTTTACGGCAATATTGAACAGGAAGCCGGAGGCAGTGACGCTTTGTTGATTGATGCAGGTATGCAGTACAAATTTTAATTAGAGCTTGTATCTTTAAATAAAAAGTTGTATTTAATCTGCACAGGTTGACGTTAAGGAGTATCCAGATGGAAAAAATCAAATTGTATATAAGGCGGGGAAAGGGCATCGGGCTTTTGTTCCTGTTGGCCTCTGCCGTTTTGGCAACGATGTTTTTGATGATTTCGCTGAAAAGCGCCTATACGGAAATAAAGCCAGAGGTGGTGCTGGTGGCGAATGAATTTCTGCCGATTACGGTCAAGGGCGGAAAAATTGTCGAACCTGCCAATGCGTATAAACGCATTGAGCTTGATTTTGGCGGCAAAGGAGAAAAAAAGGATTTGTTTCCGGTAGTTCTGGATACAAGAAATGAGGTTTCTTCGGTGCCGACGGAACCGCAAGGCTTATTTATTACAACCGATACGGTTTATGCCGTTACGGCAGACCAAATCCGCCGGTTAAATTTGCAGACGCAGCAGGACGGTGTTTTGACCAAGGAAAATTTTACCGAAATAATGGACGGAGTTGTCGGTTACGTTTCTTCTTTTGCAGCTATGATTTTAGTGGCGATGTACTTCTTGACGCTGCTCTTGAAAACATGGCTGGCGGCACTTCTCGGCCGGGTTGCTCTTAAAGTGATGAAAAAGCCGGAAATGCTTAATATGAGCGGATTAATGCGCCTGAGCGCGATGACGGCCGCGGTGACGGAGTTGGGGTCATACTTTGTCGGGACGGGATTTGGCCTGACCGGTTGGCATACGTTTATCATAATAGTGGCAGTTGTCTTGCTTGTTTTATATAAGATGCAGCCAGAGGACAGCAAAAATGACAGCATCCTGCCTGGGGAATAGACTGTCGGTACTGCTACGGAGGATATTTAAGTTTTCTATTCTTTTATGATGTGGTCAAAACGTCTTTTTGCCTTGATTATACGCCGGGCTATGGTTTAGAATTCAGCTAAAAGTAAGTTTAAGCAGGGGTACTTCCATGAATTTGCGGCCGTTTTGTTTGTTGTTGGGCTTTGTGCTGTTGGGAACCAATCCGGTTCTGGCCGGTTATACCTATAAGGAAGACGATACACGTTTGGTGAACGGCGTTTTATATGATATTAACGGTGATCCGGTAACCGGAACATACGAAGTTTTTTATGAAAACAATATTCGCAAAAGCCTGATGCCTTACGTGAACGGGATATTAAACGGCGTAGGTTCCCTATATAATGAGAAAGGCGTAAAAGAAGCGGATATGCCGTTTGTTGACGGCAAAGCGGAAGGGATTGCTCTGGTATATTATGAAGACGGGCGTCTGAAAGAGAAAATTCCGTATCGGAACGGAAAGATAAACGGCGTGATGCGAACTTTTTTTGAGAATGGCAATGTCAAAGAAAGGATATCGTATGATGCTGACGTTCGCAGCGGTCCGGCTAAATCTTATTACGAAGATGGCAGTTTGAAGGAAGTTTATGCTTATGCCGACGGGAAGAAAGAGGGGGCTGCCACGGTTTATTTTTATGACGGCAGTGTTGCTGAGGAGCTGCGGTACAGCGGAGATATTATCGTCGGCGAAAGGAACGTTTATTATAAAAGCGGCAATTTGAAGTCGCGTATCCTTTATGAATTCGGCCGGAAAAACGGCAATATGCAAAATTATTACGAAGATGGCAAGCTGGCGGCGGTTATTCCGTATAAAGATGACAAAATAGAGGGGGAAGGTGCTTTTTATAAAGAAGACGGAACGCTTGACCTGACGGTAAATTATAAAGACAGCATCCGGGACGGAGCCGCGAAGGCTTATTATCCTGACGGCAAAGTCAAACTGGCGGCCAATTATCAGAATGATTTGAAGAACGGAACCGAAACCGAGTATTTTGAGAGCGGAGCAGTTAAGACGGAAATGCCTTATGTGGACGGGATAGTCAACGGCGTCGGCCGAGAATATTATGAGACGTCGGGGCTCAAAATGGAGATGACGTATGTTGATGCAGTTGCCAACGGAACGGCCAAATTTTATGACCAGGACGGTAAACTTTCGGCTGAGGCGAATTATAAGGACGGGAAAAAAGACGGGACGCAGAAGGATTATGATAAAAACGGCCGTCTTGTTGCCGAGAGCAATTATGTAAAAGATGTGCTTGACGGCGAATACAAGGAATTTTATGAAGACGGCAAAGTTAAGTCTACGGCGAGTTATGCGAACTGCATTTTGGAAGGGCTTACGCTGGTATATGATACGGCAGGCAATCTGTCGTATGAAATTCCGTATGTCAATAACCGCAAAGAAGGTAAAGTTAAACGATACTATCCGGGTGGCGAGCTGATGGGCGAAGTTACGTATGAAAAAGGCAAAAAACACGGTATGCTTGATGCGTATAACGAAGATGGGACGCTGATGGCGAAAGTCCTGTTTAATAAAGATGAGGCGATTAAAGGATACAGCCTTAACCATGGCAAAGATCCGGTTTTGATGTCTGAGGAAGAATTGAAACTGATTAATGAAGCATATTAATTTTTATGGTGAATTTCGTTACAGATTCGATGTTATGAAATATCTCTGAAAATGTGAGAGAAAAGCTGAAGGTTAAAGGATAATGCTTGGAGGGAAATGGCGGCATATTTGCTTTTGAATATCAGAAAAGGCACCTTTTAGGTGCCTTTTTGCTGATTGCGGGGATTTAAAATTACAGTCTGCGGCCAAGACTTTTTATTTCAAACCCGAGTTCTTTGGCCAGCCGACAGTCAAAGACGTTGCGATAGTCGGCAATTTGCGGACGGGTCAGCAGCATTTTAATCTTTTCCAAATCCAGCTCTTTAAATTCCTGCCAGTCGGTCAGAACGGCAAGCGCGTCGGCGCCGCCGATAGCTTCATAAGCCGAATTGCAGTAGGTTACCATATTGCCGAGGATTGCTTTGGTGTTCGGCATAGCTTCAGGATCGTAGAGCCTGATGCTGACATCGTGCGCAAGCATAATTTCAATAATCTGCAAGGCGGGAGATTCCCGGCAGTCGTCGGTTCCGCCCTTAAAAGCGCTGCCGAGGACGGCTATCGTCGGATTTTTCTTGTCCGAGACCATATCAAGTATGCGTTTGGCCATATTGATTTTACGGCGTTCGTTGCTTTTTATGGTGGTTTCAATCAGCGACAGGTCAACGCCGTTGAATTTACCCATATAAGCCATGGCGTTCGTATCCTTCGGGAAGCAGAAACCGCCGTAGCCGGGGCCGGGAACGAGGAATTTGGCACCGATACGGCTGTCCAGTCCCATGCCTTGGGCGACTTCATAAATGTCTGCGCCCGATGTTTCGCAAAAGTCGGCCATCTCGTTAATATATTGGATTTTCATGGCGAGAAAGGCGTTTGAAGCGTATTTTATCGTTTCGGAAGACTGGCGCGACACATAGAGAATAGTGCATTTGTCTTTAAACGGGGCATAAAGTTCGGCGATGAGATTCTTGGCTCGTTCGGAATTCGCGCCGACGATAATCCGGTCCGGATGGAAGAAGTCGTGTACGGCGAAGCCTTCACGCAGAAATTCCGGCAGGGAAATTACATCAAATTCGGCTGTCGGGTTTTCGCGGCGAATAATACTTTCTACAGCGTCGCCGGTATTGACGGGGACGGTGGACTTAACTGCGATTACCGTATATCCCTGAAGGTGGTGCGCGAGTTCTTCGGCGGCGGCTTTGATATATTTCATGTCCGCTTCTTTGGTTATCGGGTTTGGCGGGGTGCCGACGGCGAGAATAACCAAATCCGCAGCGGGAATGCTTTCGGCAAAGGACGTAGAAAACCGGACTTTTCCGTTGGCGGTGTTTTTTTGGAAAAGTTCTTCCAGCCCTTCTTCAAAAATGGTTACTTTTCCGGATTTTAACGTATTGATTTTTTTTTCGTCAATATCAAGGCAGACGACTTCGTTGCCCAATTCGGCTAAGCCTACACCGGTCGGGAGGCCGACATATCCGGTGCCGATAACTGTTATTTTCATTATAAATCTCCCTAAATGTTCAGCAGGTCTATGTTAAAAGATTGTGGGAGATTTGCAAGCGTTAAAATAGCGGTGTTTATAATCGTCCGCATTTGAAAATGTTATGACCGCGGTGTTTTTTGGGGGAGGGCGGACTGAAACGGAGCGGACTGCGCGACGGCATTTACGCGGGAAGAAGGGGAAATGTTGCTGATGACAATTCCGGTGATAACCAAAACGGCTCCGTAAATCTGGCTTGAATATATTTGTTCATTTAACAGAACGTAAGCTTCAATGGTGGAAAATACCGGCATCAGATAATACAGAGTTCCGGTTTTGACCGTTCCGATAAGACGGAGGGCTTTGTTCCAGGAGAGGTAGGCGATACCGGAGTTGAATACGGCAAGAACAATTAAAATCAGAATGTCTGTTTTGGTCAGAGGGGAGAGAGGAACGTTAGTGAAATCAAAAGCTGCGAGCGGCAGGAACAGTATGGTAGAAATACAGATTGCCAGAGTAAACGTGGCGATAGGCGGCAACTCCGGCGGAATCTTTTTCTGAACTATGGCGTAGACGGCAAAAGATACGGCGGCGCAGAGCATCCAGAAATCGCCGGTGGTGAGGGTTATTCTGCTTAAATCGGTAAAGCTACCATCAAGGATGACGGCGGCAACGCCGGCTAATGCGCATATTATGCCGATAATCTGGAAAAAGGTAATTCTTTTGTGCAAGAGAAGGGCTGAGAAAATAAGCAGAAATACCGGGCTTGAGGCGCCGATTAATGCCATATCGACCGCATTGGACGTGTGTCCGGCATAATATACAAAAGTGTTTTGAAAACCCAAACCGGTGAATGACATAGCCAGTATGAGGGGCCAGACTTTAAGGTATTTCCGGCGGTATGTCCAAACAGTTTTGCCGATAAAGGGAAGAAAAAGCAGACTGGGTATCAGCCAGCGGATAAACGAAATTTCAAACGGAGTGAGCTTGCCGGATAAATATTTGGAATAGATGACGTTGAAACTCCAGAAGAAAATTGCAAACAGGGCGAATAAATATCCGTTGAAGTTTTTTTGCATGGCGTTAATATATCCTTGTTAGATGAACTTTACCGTGTTGTTTCCTATTATGTGAGCTATGTTAGACAGACTTTATTTAAGTATTTTTAGATGCGAACTTTTTTCAAATATAAGCGTTTAGTTTTGATGTTCAAGGAGATATGAAGTGATAAAAATACCTGTTTTGGCGGCGATTGTCTGCCTGGGACTGAGTTTTAACGCCGGGGCGGCGGAAATCAGTGCGGAAGCGTTGCAATTGACTCCCGGACAAAATCAGAAACTGCGAGAGATGAAGGAGAACCTTAAAGCTGAAGTACAGCCGATTTGGGAAGAAGTTGAGAGTGGCAGACAACGGATTGTTAAGATTGAAAAAAAGTATTTCGGCGAATTCTGGAATATGCTGACGGATGAACAGAAACAGGAGTTTGCACGTCTGAACCAGGGCGAATAGAGGCGCTATGCGGCCGGAGGCCGTACAACGGCGATGAAGCCGTTATCAAGACAGCGAAGTAAAGGGAATAAAAAAGCCGCAGGTTTTGTGCCTGCGGCTTTTGATGTTGAAGTTTGTTTATTTAACTTCTTCAAAATCGGCGTCAACAACGTTGTCGTCTTTTTTAGGTTCGGCTTCAGGCGCGCCCTGTTCAGCTCCCTGTGCATTACCGGCACCGGCAGCTGCACCCTGAGCTTTGTACATAGCTTCGCCCAGTTTCAGGGAAGCCTGCATGAGAGCGTCTGATTTTTCTTTGATTGCCGCTGCGTCATCGCCTTCAATTACGCCTTTTAGGGCCGTAATTGCAGATTCGATAGCCTCTTTGTCAGCGGAGGAAACTTTGTCAGCGTTTTCCTTCAAAGTCTTTTCCGTTGTGTGGATGAGGCTTTCGGCCTGATTCTTGGCTTCAATTAACTCTTTTTTCTTCTTGTCGGCTTCGGCATTCGCTTCGGCGTCTTTGACCATTTTTTCAATATCGGCATCAGACAAACCGCCGGAGGCCTGAATACGGATAGCCTGTTCTTTGTTGGTCGCTTTATCTTTGGCGGAAACGTTAACGATGCCGTTGGCGTCAATATCAAAAGTAACCTCAATCTGCGGCATGCCGCGCGGTGCCGGCGGAATGCCGACTAAATCGAACTGACCCAGCAGTTTGTTGTCGGCAGCCATTTCGCGTTCGCCCTGGAAGACGCGAATAGTTACGGCTGTCTGTCCGTCTTCGGCGGTGGAGAATACCTGCGACTTGCGGGTCGGGATTGTCGTATTGCGGTCAATCAAGCGGGTGAAGACGCCGCCCAGCGTTTCAATACCCAGCGACAGCGGGGTAACGTCGAGCAACAGAACGTCTTTGACATCGCCCATCAAAACGCCGCCCTGAATAGCGGCACCGACGGCAACAACTTCGTCCGGGTTAACGCCTTTGTGCGGCTCTTTGCCGAAGATTTCCTTTACTTTTTCCTGTACTTTCGGCATACGGGTCATACCGCCGACCAGAATGACTTCGCTAATGTCGGACGGTTTGACTCCGGCGTCAGCCATAGCCTTTTTGCAGGGTTCAACGGTCTTTTCAATCAGGTCGTCAACAATGGATTCCAGTTTTGCACGGGTTAATTTCATGTTCAGGTGCTTCGGAATCGGGGTACCGGTGCTCATATCAGCAGTAATGAACGGCAGGTTGATTTCGGTCTGCGTTGTTGAAGACAATTCAATTTTGGCTTTTTCAGCAGCTTCTTTCAGACGTTGCAGAGCCAGCCGGTCAGCCTTCAGGTCAATGTTGTTTTCTTTTTTGAATTCGTCGGCCAGATAATTTACCAGACGCTGGTCAAAATCTTCACCGCCGAGGAAAGTATCGCCGTTTGTTGACTTTACTTCGAAAACGCCGTCGCCGATTTCCAAAATGGAAATATCGAACGTACCGCCGCCCAGGTCATAAACCGCAATGGTGCCGGACGCTTTCTTGTCCATACCATAGGCAAGCGCTGCCGCAGTAGGTTCGTTGATGATACGCAGGACGTCAAGGCCTGCAATCTTGCCTGCGTCTTTGGTTGCCTGACGCTGTGAGTCGTTAAAATATGCAGGAACGGTAATGACGGCTTTTTCAATTTTTTCGCCGAGATAGCTTTCGGCATATTCTTTGATTTTCTGCAAGACGATTGCCGAAATTTGCGACGGGGCATATTTTTTGCCCTTAGCTTCTACCCACGCATCGCCATTGTCACCGGCAATAATTTTGAACGGAACCAGTTCTTTGTCTTTGGCGACTTCAGGCGAGTCAAAACGACGTCCAATCAAACGCTTAATTGCAAACAGTGTATTTTCCGGGTTGGTAACGGCCTGACGCTTTGCCGGATAGCCGACCAGCGTTTCCGTATCCGTAAACGCAACCATAGACGGAGTTGTTCTTGCGCCTTCGGAATTCTCAAGTACTTTCGGTTCCCCGCCTTCCATGATGGCAAAACAGGAGTTTGTCGTACCCAAGTCAATACCCAATACTTTATTGCTCATATCTCAAATCCTTTTTTACGTTATGAAATCTTTCTGTTACCTTATATAGGGAGGCGTTTTGACGGAAGCAATAGACGGGCGGTGAAAAAATACAATTTTTTTAAAAATTTTAAGAAACTTGGCCGCTGCCGCAAAACAGTTGGAAAAAATGAAACCGTTTCGGGAAAAATTCCGAAAAAACGAGAGATTTTATTTTTTTGACAAACCTATTGACAAAAATAAAAAAGTCATGTAATAGGACAATGATAATTTTATTTTTATTTACTTTAAATTTTTAGGTTTTATGGAACAAGTTATGAATTATCTTCCATGGATTGGCGTTGCCATCGTGGTTGTAGTGTTGGTTCTTTTAGTGAGATGGATTTTGTCTCTGAGAAGAGTTGTCAAACCTTCGGAAGTTCATGTCGTCCGGCGCAGCAAGGTAACGGAAATTTACGGCAGTATCAAACCGATAGATTCTGGTGCTGGAAACAATGTCGGCGGAGGAATTTCCCGGGCAGACGAGACGGCCGGAAATGTCTATTATCAAATTCCGTCATGGGTTCCGGTTTGGGGTGTAGAGGTACAGATTTTGCCGCTGCATAACTTTTCGGTAGATTTGGACGGGTATGAAGCGTATGATAAAGACAAACTGCCGTTTGTAGTAGATGTTACGGCGTTTTTCCGTATCGCCGATTATCGTCAGGCGGCTTCGCGTATTTCAGACAATGACACCTTGCAGGAACATCTGACGAGTATTGTACAGAGTGCCGTGCGTTCTATTTTGGCGAATGATACGCTGGAAAAGATTATGACCCAGCGTTCCGTTTACGGGGAGGAATTTACCAAAGAAGTAAATGACAACCTTAAGGAATGGGGCATCGTGCCGGTCAAGAGCATTGAGCTGATGGATGTGCGTGACAAAATGGGAGAGAAGGTTATTTCCAATATCATGGAAAAGAAAAAATCTTTTATCGACATGGAATCGCGCAAAGAAGTGGCTAAAAACAGACAAGAGGCGGAAGAAGCCGAAATCTTATCCGAACAGGAAATTGCCCTGAAAAAGGAAGAGAAAGAGGAAAAGGTTGGCAAGCGCAGGGCTGAACGCGAACAAGCGGTCGGCATTGCGGACGAAAAATCCAAACAGGAAGTGAAAGATCAGGAAAGGCTGACCAAAGAAAAAGAAATGCTTGTTGTTGAAGTCGGGACTACCCGTCAGGCGGAAATTGATAAAAAGAAAGTTGTCATTGACGCTGAAGCCGGCAAGGAAAAACAGCGGATTGAAGCTGAAGCCGATGTGTTGGTTGCTGAGCAAAACAAGCTTGTTGCCGAACATGATGCCGGTGCTGCCTTTATCCAAAAGACGAAAGATGCCGAGGCGGATTTGGTCAAAGCTAAAAACGAGGCTTTGGGTATTGAAGCCAAAGGTGCTGCAGAAGCTTTGGCAAAAGAAAAGCTCGGACAGGCAGAAGTTGCACCGCAGATTACGCTGGCTCACGAGATTGGAAACAATCAAGGGTATCAGACTTATCTTATTGAAATTAAGAAAGTCGATGCGTTACAGGCTGTCGGAATCGAACAGGCAAAGAATCTCGGAAACGCTGACATTAAGATTATTGCCAATGCGGGAAGCAATGTGCAAGAGGGCGTAAGTTCCGTTATGCAGCTGTTTTCCGCCAAAGGAGGACAAGCAATGAACTCTATGCTTGAAGCCTTTGCCGGAACCGAACTTGGACAGCAGCTTCTTGGCAAAATCTGCAATGCCGGAAATGATGCAGCAGATAAGCCGATTACCGGTGCATCTTCCAATGCCGGTGTTCAAAAGCCCGAAGCTGACAACAAAGGAAAAAAGAAGTAGTAACTTGGTTAAAAAAGAGAGGAGCTGCCTTGTGCAGCTCCTTTTTTGTATATGGTTAAAAAGCGGGGTTTCCGTTGTCGTCAAAATAAGACATTAATCCGCGGCGGCAGAGCTTTTTGTATATGGGACGTCTGAGCCGTAATTCATTAATCAGAATCTGCGGGCTGCAATCCGGGCAAATATCGAAAATTTTTTCATTGCCGTTGCGCCGGGTTTTGACGACAGCGCTTAGCAAACGGGATTTACCGATGCAGGAGGACAGATAAACAAAACATTCGTTATTGTCTTCAAGATATTGTATGGCCAGTTTGCGGGCATACAGATTGAGGGTCAGGTCCGCTTTGCTGGGGTCTTTGGTCCATGGCGAACCGCCGCCTATCGGGCAGGCTGCCGAATAAAAATCACAGGCAAGTTTGCGTCCGGTTATGCCGCAGTCGGCAATTGACGAATGGCAGGTATAGGCTCCGGTGCCGTTGACAATAAGGTTTTCAGGCACTTGTTCCAACGTTTCGGCGATGAATGCAGACAGGCTTTCAGGTTTTTGCATCGGGATGGCGACAATGGCGGTAAGGATTTTTCCCTCGGTATTAAGAGTTATCTGCGTTTTGATGTCCAGTCCGAGATTGTCGGAAACCCGGGCTTTTTCATACAGGGCGCAGTTAAGCTTACGGGCAAGATAAAGCTCGCGGTTAATCAGCCCGTCCCCTTTTTGGGCATAACCGACGAAAACGCCCTGGTCGCCCCAGCCATCGGCTTCCACTCCTCTGCCTATCTCACAGGATTGGGCGCTGATAAGGTTGGTGATTTCAATCCGGTTGATATCAATTGCGTTTTGCTGCCATATCTGGCTGTATTCTTCATCATAGCCGATGTCACGCAAAGCCTGCCTGACGCAGTCCGGCAGGTTGTGCAGTTTAATGTTGCCCGAGATTTCGCCGCCCAAGATTATATGATTGTTTTTTACCATAACTTCTACGGCGTAACGTATGCCGGAATCCTGTTTTATACATTCGTCAAGCAGTGCACTTGAAATATAGTCGGCAATTTTATCCGGGTGTCCGAGAGACACATATTCGGCGGTTTTGTTCATAACAGTTCTCCTTTTTAGTCCTATCAGGTGTCGGACAAGTCGGTTAAATCCACACAAAACAACAAGGCTGTTGTTTTCGCTTATAATTAAACTCTCCAGCGTCGTCTTTGTCAATCGCAGGAAACGGTTGTCAACCGTTTTTGCCGGAGCGATTGCGGGGAATGGTGTAATTTGAGCCGTATTTTAGCCGTTTTTGCGCGGCAGTTTTTCTTTTTCTTCTTCAGGAACGACAATACCGCAAGAAACGACGTATTTAAGCGCGTCTTCAACGCTCATTTTTAATTTAATAACATCTTCGGACGGAACGATTATGAGAAAACCGGAAGTCGGGTTTGGCGTTGTGGGGACGAAAATGCTGAGCATTTTCCGGCTGTGCAGCTTATGTGCCAGCTCGCCGGTCGTTTCGCCGGCCAGAAAGCCGATAATCCAGATGCCTTTGCGCGGGTATTCCAGAAGGACGGCCTCCTTAAAGGATTTTGATTTTTGCGAAAATACTGTTTCAAACAGTTGTTTCAACAGCGAATAAATGCTGGAAATAAGCGGCATTTTAGAGACGATGAAGTCGCCGAGACGGACGAAAAACCTGCCGATAAAACCGGTGGTGAACATACCGATGAGAATGAGCACAACAATCAGCATTACAACGCCTATGCCGGGAATATAAGGGACAAACTCGTGGGCGGCAACCTGCGGCGGAATCAGCGAGCGCGTCCATTTGTCCATCCAGACGAACAATTCGTAAGCCATGTAAAAGGTGATTGTTACGGGCATGGTTACCAGAATGCCCGTAAACAGGTAGGTTTTCAGTTTGGAAATGACATAGCCGAAAAAACCGGGTTTCTTCTGCCGGTTTTTAACGGTTTGGCGCAGTTTTCTGATTTGGGCTTTTTTCATTTTGACCTCATTTTGACTTTTTAATATCCGTCAGGATAAACTGGAGCGAAACAGAGTTGTTCCAGTGGTTAAAACGCAGATTGCCGACGACGTCATAGCAGTCATGGCGGCGGCTTAATATTTCTTTGCCGATTTCGCTGTCGGCAATACGGAAAGCGATGGCGGGGAGTTTTTCCCCGGATATGGTTGCCAATTCGCATTTAACATGTCCGGCGCCGATGATGCAGGGGCGTTGAAAATATACGCCGCGCAGCAGGAGAAGAGGTTCAGGGTTGCCGGTGCCGAAAGGCTTCAGCCGTTCCAGCTCGCTGCATAACCCGGCATTGGCGGCAGGGAGGCTGAGGCTCAGGTCGATGTTAATGACGGGGTGCGGCCGGGTATTGTTCAGGCTGCGGGCAATATATTCGCCGGCAAATGTGCGAAAGGCGGGAATTTGCGCTTCGGTCAGGGAAAAGCCGGCAGCCATCGTGTGCCCGCCGCCTTTGGTCAGGACGCCTTTTTCTTTGGCGGCGATAATCAACGCTCCCAAATCTACGCCGGGAATTGACCGGGCGGAGCCTTTGACTTCGTCGTCTTCAATGCTCATGACAAAAGCGGGCAGATTGTAACGTTCCTTTAGTTTGCCGGCGACGATGCCGATGACACCCTGGTGCCAGCCTTTGTTGTAAACAAAAGCCATAGGCCAGCTTTGCGGCGTACCTTCCAGCATTTCTATGGATTGCTCTAAAACAAAACCCTCAATGTCTTTACGTTCCTGATTAAAACCGTTGAGTTCGTCGGCCAATTGTTTGGCTTCCATCGGGTTGACGGAGCAGAGGAGCCTGCTGCCGATGCTTGCTTTGCCGACACGTCCGCCGGCATTGATACGGGGACCGAGTACAAATCCCAGATGGTAGGCGTCCGGCTTTTCGTTGATGTTGGCGGCGTCGGCAAGTGTTCTTAGTCCGAGGTTTTGGCGCGAAGACATAATCTTGAGCCCCTGCGTTACAAACGAGCGGTTTATACCCAACAGCGTGACGACATCGCAAACGGTGCCGAGTGCCACCAAATCCAGCCATTGCATCAGGTTAGGCTCGGGCAGGGCAGAGGTGTAAAATCCTTTTTGGCGCAAAATCCGGTTTATGGCTACTACGGTCATAAAGACGACGCCGACGGCTGCCATATAGGCCAAATCGGGATGGTTGTTGTTTTCATCCAGGCGTTTGGGATTGACAACGGCATAGACCTTCGGTAAGCGGGTTTCGGCTTCGTGGTGATCCAGAACGATAATTTCGAATTTTTCGGCAGCGGTGTCAAGAACTTCAAAAGCAGAAGTACCGCAGTCAACGGTTATGACAAGGTCGGCACCAAAATCTGCAAACTCCTGAAAAGCCAGCGTACTCGGGCCGTAGCCTTCTTCCCGTTCGGGGATATGGACGGCAGTTTCAATTCCCAGGTAGGTCAAAAACAGGCGCAGGACGGATGTGGAAGTTGCCCCGTCAACATCGTAGTCGCCAATAATGCCGATTTTTTGATGATTGATTATTGCTTCGGCAATTCGGGCGGCGGCTTTATCCATATCTTTTAAGACGCTGGGGTCAGGCATGGAAGTCGATAATTTCGGATTGAGGAAAAGCGGCGCGTTATCTTCTGTAATTCCGCGCAGAATAAGGAGTTTCGCCATTGATGACGAAATTTCCAATCGCCGGCACATTTGCTCGGTGCGACGTTCATCGGTTTGGGCGACGTTCCAGACGTTTCCGCCGAGAGAAAGGTCGCAATCTTCTGTTTCGTTCATCTTCTGTCCTTTGCTTAATGGCGGAATTGTAGGAGAAACGGATTGTTTTGACAAGCAAATTTTCGGATATGAGGATAATTTCCGAGCTTTAGGGGAAACGGAAGTTCAAGCCGGGAACGGAGGCAGGATGCCGGGATGGTGCGGATACCGGAAACCGGGGAGATGCTGCTGAGGCAGGTGCCGAGGGCATCGATAAAGCTGGTGCCGGGGATTGAGACGATGCGGCGGGGGCAGCCGACAGCTCTTTTTGCAGCCAGAGGCGGGCGCGTTTTTCGCCGTCTTGGCTGACGGTCAGGACAATAGTCCGGGGAGATGTGTAGACGGCGGCGGCATCCGGCCAGGGGGCGGCTTTATCTTGCAGGTAAGAGATTAATCCGGGGGTAAGGGATATTTGATTCGGGTCAACATAGCTCCAGTATATGTCAAAATCGGCGGCTACAAAATTATGCGGATAATAAAAAAGGTAGGCTTTGGACGGCAAATGCCATGGTATGTAGGGGGCGGTTACGGTGTAGCCGTCTGCGGCTGTAATACTGTCGCCGGGAATAAGAAAACGGCTGCGGAAATCCAGCGTTCCGCCTTGTACAAATGCGTATTTACGATATGGGGAAAAGCCGGAGGTATCTTCCAGCCGGGTCAGGATGCGTTCAGCGAAGGACATTTCGGCTTTAAATCCCTGCGACCATATTTTGGCGGCGGCTGCGGTTGTGTTAATGTTTCCGGCAATCAAGGCAGACAGGGCAAAAGCGGTTATGTTGCGAATAAGTCTGTCGTCCGATGCCAACAAGACTGCTGATGAGAAAGCATATATAAATGGGAGGCCGAAAAAGTCGATACGCGGCTGATACAGCACTTGGTTAATGTCCCGGGCAACGAGCAGTGTGGCAACGGTGGCGAAAAGCATTCCGGCGACAGAGAGAAAAAACAGGGCGATGTTTGCCGGGCGTTTTGGGAGTTGGTGCCAGAGGCGAAAGATGGCAAGGAGAAACAGGCAGAGGCCGATGTATTTGTAAGATGCGGTGATAAAACCGCCGCTTTTGAAGAACTGTCCGACGGCAGCCTGCAGGCAGAGCAGCAGTTTGTCCGGAAGCTCGGCGAAACCGATACCCGCGGTGTTGTATGTATCATGTTGTAAATGGTATTTTTTCAACAAATATTGAGCAAAGAGAAAAATGGCGATACCGAAAAACAAGGCAATGCAGTGCGGAATAAAATGACGGAAAAGAGTCGGGACAGAAAGCCTTTGCAGACAGAGGGATTGCAAAATCAGAGAGAAAAAGACAACGCCCATCAGGTTGATGACGGGAGGGTAGCCGCCAAGAGCCAGAGCGAACAACAGAACAGCGGCAAGAAAAGAGAGTTTTGGATGATGTGTCCGGGGCAGATTTTCAAGGCTGTAAAACGCAGCGGCGATGACGAGGACCCAGGATAGCGAACTTAAGGTGATAAAGGCGAAATAGAGCCAGGATATGGCGTACGGAGACGATGCCAAGCACAGCCCCGGCAGAAGATATATGCACTTTTGGGGCGGCAAGTTCCAAAGCCGAAACAACAGCACTGCCGCGCCGGAATAGAAAGCAAAGGCTGCTGCTATGCTGAAGACAGGAAGAATTCGCCCTTCAAAGAGGAAGTTTTGAAGAATAAATTGTGAAAACCTCCCTTCAAATACGCCGCTAAACAACGGCGTACCTTTGCGTATCCATTCCCAGTCGTGATTACCCCAGAGAAAATTGAACAAAAAAGGCAAAAATACAAGTAACGTTGCAATCCAAAGCTTTAGCCAGATGCGTCCGTAAAAGCCGGATGGCAAAAAAAGGTATGATTTCTGCGCGGCGTTATCCATGGTTTAATCCAAGGTTTGGTCGATTATATAAGTCGGGCGGTTTTTAACCTCAACGAAAATGCTGGCAATGTATTCGCCGATGATGCCCATAAATAAGATGGTAATGCCGCTGAAAAAGGTTATGACAGACATCAGCGAAGCCCAGCCGACGATTGTCGAACCTGAAAAATAAGCGTAGACCGTCCAAAGCATGAGAATAAAACTCAAGACGGAAATAACGATGCCGGAAAATGTTATCAAATGTAACGGCATGGCGGAAAAGCTGGAGATACCTTTCAGTGCGAACAAAAGCATTTTTTTTAGGGGGTATTTTGTCGTTCCGGCCTGACGTTTTTTGCGGTCGTAGCAGACACAGCAGGATTTGAAACCGATTAACGGTACGATAGCGCGGAGAAAAAGGTTCTTTTCTTTAAATTCGGCCATGGCTGCGACGGCACGACGGCTTAACAGCCGAAAATCCGCGTGATTGGCGACAAGTTCAACGCCGAGGAGTTTCATCAGTTTATAAAACCACAGGGCGGTGTTGCGTTTGAAAAAACTGTCCGTGTCGCGGCGGTTTCTGACACCGTAAACGATTTCACAGCCTTTGTCGTAGCATTGTATCATCTGCTTTATGGCGGAAACGTCGTCCTGCAGATCGGCGTCTATGGTTATGTAAATATCGGCATCGGTATTATACAATCCTGCGAGCAACGCTTCCTGGTGCCCAAAATTGCGGGAGAGGGAAATGCCTTTGACACGCGGTGATTTTTTGTGTGCGTTTTCGATAATTTTCCATGTCGAATCTTTTGAACCGTCGTTAACGAAGACCAAACGGCTGCTCTCACGGATTAATCCGGATTTAATCAAATTATTCAGGGTGCCGGACAAAGTTTTTATGCTTTGCGGTAAGGCTTCTTCTTCGTTATAACAGGGAACGATAACGGCTAATTCGGGGATTTTTTTCATTTTATGCCACCTGACGATGATAATTGAACCGGGTATGCCGTTGTTATAACATAAAAGCGTAATTTTTTTATTAACGACGGGAATATTATGTTATCGGGACGAACGGCAATATCGGAATGAACGTCGTTGCGGAACGAATGTCATTACCGGGACGAATGCTATTACAGGAACGAACGGTAATATCGGAATGAACGTCATTGTCGAAATGAGCGGCAAAATTAATTGATGTCGGTTACGGTTTGGGCAGCATTTGCAGGCGGCGGCGAAAGTCTTCCAGCCCGGCCTGATTATAAACAACGATGATGATATCGGAATTTACATAAACGGAATTCGGATGCGGCCAGGGACGAGCCTGATTCATGAAAAAGTCATAGACGTCCGGTGTTATGTCGTCGGGAAGGAGAGGAAGAGTTCGGTCGATGTAATCAAAAGGGCTGTAAAATTCCAGCAGGTTTGCACCCTGCCACATGGCAAGATAGGGCAGGGAAAGCAGAAAAACGTCATCTTTATCGTAACTTCCGCGGTAGTAATTCGGGCGCAGGGAAATATCTCCGGCCTGATAGAAACGGTATTGTCCGTCAGGGGAGAAATCCGGGTGATTTTCAATCCGTTCGGAAATGTTGTCAAGAATTTGCATTTCGGCGTCAAAACCCTGTTTCCAAACTTTCAAAGCAGTGTAGTCGTTTAAAATGTTAAGCGGGAGAAGTACGACGGCAAAAGCAGCGGCAAGGCTGGATGACAATTTGGCAGGAATTGTCAGCAAGAGCCCGAGGAAAAAGGCATAAAGAAAAGCGAAGCCATAGAAATCTATGCGGGAAACGAATTCCGTATGGGGGACAACAAGAAACGTTGTCAGCGCCGTGGCCCAAACCGTGCCGCAAATTAGAACCGCAGCAACGGTACGCTGCCGCCAGTTTGGTGCGTAAAGAAGAATTCCGGTAACGGCACAAAAGGACATCAGCGCCAAAATAATTTTATATCCCCGTTCCATAAACGGCACGGTTATCCAAAACTGGCTGAATGCTATTTTTATAACGGTGAAGAATTTCAGCGGGAGGTTGGAAAGCGGTTCGGTTTCAAGATTATATACGTTGCCGGGGGCGATGATTTTTAAGGTGAGCTTAAACAGTACGGCGGCGATGAGAATATTGAGCAGCGTGTATTTATAAACAGCGAAGAGGTCTTTCAGTGTTTTTTGTTCAAATACGTATGCTATGACCAACCTGCCGCCGAGACAGACGAAGAGCATATTAATTACGGGAGGATATCCGCCGAGCGCCAGATAAAAACAAGCGACGGAACCAAGACACAGGAGTATTTTGTGCCGGACAGCACAGACCCAGCCCGAAAGGTAAAGCCCAAGAGCCGCCAGAAAAGCCCAAAGCATACAGCTGATAGTGATAAACGTGAAGTACATCCATGACAGCGTGTAGGGCTGGGTGGCAAAAAAACTGATGAATACAATGTATCCGGCCAGAGACTTTTTTATATTCCAGTATTTTGCCAGCAGCCACAGCGCTGCTGTTAAAAAGGCAAAACCTAACAGGTTATTGAGGAGGGGGAGAATTTGTCCGCCGGTTAGCAGCCGGTAAGGGATAAACTGCGTGAATCGACCTTCAAACAGCCCCGAAGAGAACAGCAATTCTTCTTTGATGAATTTGACGTCGTGGTTTCCCCACATAAAGTTTAAAGTATGGAACAGAAAAGCAAAATTGATGATAAGGAAACTTATCAGCACTGCTTTGCCGTCCAATGTGTCGGGGTAAAGGCGGAATTTCTGCAATAGCTTTTTCATGGCATATTTCCATTAACAGTTTGGCGAGGGGCTTCTGGATTGTGGCGCGGCGTCTGTGACGGTATCTGCGGTTCGGAACTTTGCGAGGAGAATTTTCTATTGGCGTCAGGGGATGCGGAGACAGGCAATTGGCGGGAAAGAAGTTCAAACTGACGGGTAAGCAATTCTTTGCCGCGTTGGGTGAGGGCAATGACAGCGTAGTTTTTATCGACATATACCGAATCGGCAGAAGGCCATGTTTTGACACGTTTGGTGAGAAAATCAGCCATTTGCGGCGTTATTTCTTCGGGACGGATGGCGGTGCCTTCGCGGACATAGTCGTACGGAGCGTAGAAATTATAATATTCAAAGGCAATCCAATGGCGGGTATATGGCGCCTGCAGCATATAGTAGCCGTATTTTTCGTTTGCAGACGGCAGATAGTAACGGGACCGCAGGGGGATTTCTCCGGCCTGAATGACGGTGTACTGGCTTGTGAGGGAAAAATCCTGATGGCTTTGGATACGGGCAGTCAGACGCTCCAAAAGTTTGTTTTCGGCGGAAAAGCCGAAGAAATGGGTTTTGGCAAAATTGAGGTTCAGGTTAATACTGATGATAAGCAACAAAACGGCGGATAAATAGGCAAAATTTTTGAGTACTTGCGAGCCGAAGCGGTGCAGATAGAAAAGGCAGAAAAGGATGAGAACCGGATAGCCGTAAAAATCTGTCCGTGCCATATAGGCAGCCGGGTCTTCCATGGCAAAAGGAGCATCCGGAGCAGATTTAGCAAGCCAGGCGGAAAATTTCAGACATAGCGGAAGGGAGGCAATTAATAAGAGGGCAAGAACCTTTTTCCATACGTAAAGCCGGGAGTAAGCAGGTGCATCGGCGGAAGGCGCTGATTTTGCAAAGGCAAAAAAACAGAAGGTTGCGCTTGCTGTTAGAATAATTGATGAAATCAGCATTTTAAAAAACGGAGAAAGAAATGGTCGCGGCTGAAAAAAATCTTCAAAGGCGCTTTTTAATATTTTTGGCAGTTTAACGATTAATTCAGGTACGGTGGATGCCTGGCTGTTATACAATTGCATCATATAATGATGTTCCTGTAAAAAGGAAAATGCCAGTTTTAATCCGGCCATCGAAAGCAGCAGACAGACGGCGAACGGCAAAGTCTGCCGTATTATGGTGCGTCCGCTGGCCGGCTGTGCCGTCAGGCTAAGTATGGTAAAACAGGCTGCGGAGATAACAAACAGGTTGACTGAAGCAGGATATCCTCCCAGCGCGAATAATAACAGGAGTGTGCCGCAGAGCGTGAAAATAACAGGATGAGAGCCGGACGCTTTTTGGCAGCACAGCAGGGATAAGGCTATTATTAACGGCCAGGACAACAGGCTGAAAGTTATGAAATGAAAATACAGCAGTTCTGCGGCGAAGGGCAGCCCCGCGGCGGCAGACAGGAACAGCGCGGCAATGGCCGGCCGTACAGAAAAGGCGAAGAAGCGTCGGTACAGCAGGAACAATGCCGCCGTGTAAAAAATGAATCCCAGCAGGATGTTCAGGACGGGAAGAATTTTTCCGCCCAGAAGCAGGTTTAGAAGAATGTATTGCGAAAAGCGCCCTTCAATCAGCCCGGACAACAGGGGGTTGCCGTGTATAAGCGGCAGCCAGTCGTGATTTCCCCATATAAAGTTTACTAAAAGCGGCGAAAAACACAGGCATAACAGACCGAAAGCGGTTATGGCAGGGATATACCGTCCGGGAGAGAAAGAAAATAACGAATTTGCGGGTACGGGCTGTTGCATTCTGTTGTTTTGCGGTTTCATGGTTAATGTTATTGTGTTGACACTTTAGCGGGGAAAAGTATAAGATATGGTAAATATTCGGGAAGATTTTGCCGTGAGCTTTTGCGCCTGGAAGCCACTGCCGGAAGAGGAATGAAATGTTTGTGAATACAGGAATGTGCCGGGTTTGGAACCAATGCAGAAAAAAAAGGGGCGTCGTCAAAGCCGTGCTTGTTTGTGTTTTGATGGCGGCTGAACCCGGGTGGTGCGGAAATTATAGGGGGCTGAAAAATAAAAGTCCGGAAGCGGTGCGGAACGGTATGCAAAATATGGAAATTCATATTGCGGATAAGGCGTCATATACGGTTAAGGCGGCAAAGACGGCGGAAGAATTGAGAACAGGGTTGATGAATGTGCGCAGTCTTTCAGACAATGCGGGGATGCTTTTTGACTTACGGCAGTATCCCGGAGCTTCCATGTGGATGAAAAATACATATATTCCTTTGGATATGCTTTTTATCGGCTGCGATTGGAAAGTGGTTGATATTTATGAGAATGCGAAACCTCTCTCTCTTCGCAGAATCGGCAGTTCAAAGCCGTTTTGCTATGTTTTGGAAATCAACGGCGGAAATGCCTCGGCTGCGGGAATTGCAACGGGCGACGGGGTTATGCCCGACCGTCCGATATGAAACAATGTTCTATTGAATCTTCCTTCTGTCAAAATATATTAGGGTTGTTAGATTAACAGGAGGAAAATATGAAAAAATTTTTATTTTTGCTGATGGCCGGCACAATGCTTTGCGGTGGTGCCTATGCCAAACATGACTGTGATTGCAGCGACTGCCGGGCTAAGATGGAGCGCAAGATGATGACCGGCGGACAGGGCGGCTTTGTTGATGCGGCGGCGAAACCGCTGAGCGTAGCCGAGGTTCAAAAACTTTCCGATGATGCTTATGTAACGATGGAAGGGTATATTACCAAAAGGCTTTCTGATGACGAGTACAATTTTACAGACGGAACCAATAATGTTACGGTTGAAATTGATGACAAAGACTGGCGAGGCCTGAAAGTTACCCCGAAAGACAAAATTATAGTCAATGGCAAAGTTGATAAAGACCTTACCAGTTTTAAGGTTGAGGTTAAATCTCTTACTTTGGCTAACTAATTGCAAATGTCTGCCGATTAGCGGCAGACATTTGTTTAATGTGCGCGTTCCGTTTAAGGCGAATGTTTCACCAGACGGATATATTCGGCTTGAACGGAAACGCCGTTTACTGATATAGACAGCCGGCTGGATGTGCTGCCTGCAGACAGCTTGTCCGGAGGGCAACCGGCAGAGCGGCTAATCTTTATGGCGGAAAGTGATACGCCCCTTGGTTAAGTCATAGGGGGTCATTTCAATATCAACCTTGTCGCCAACCATAACGCGGATGCGGAACTTACGCATTTTTCCTGCGGTATGGGCTAAGATTTCAACGCCGTTTTCCAGCCTTACCCTGAACATGGCGTTTGGGAGCTTTTCAATGACGTCTCCCGTGAATTCCAGCAGTTCTTCTTTGCTCATTTAGTATTCCTTATAAATTCTTTTTTCTGCTATATATACTGCAAAATCTTATTTTACAAGCATTTTTTGCGATTTGTGGCGCGGAATTGTGATTTCGAAGCAGGAACCGACGTTTTCGGTGCTGCTGACGGTAATTTTGGCGTTTAGTTTGAGTACCAAATCTTTGACAATTGCCAACCCGAGCCCTGTTCCTTTTTTCTCATTATCCGGCGATGAAGAATAGAATGGTTCAAATATATGTTTTAGGGCATTTTTAGAAATGCCGCAGCCGCTGTCTTTGATGCTGATAATCAGGTCGTCCTTGTTGGTATTGGTTTTTATTTCAAGCGTGCCGCCGTCCGGCATTGCGTGGATAGCATTTTGAAGAAGGTTGAGGATTATCATTTTGAAATCCGTTTCGTTGCCGTAGATTTCTTCTTTGACATTAGAAAAATTTTGGGTCAGGACTATTCCTTTGCTTTTTATATCGTAGTCTAAAAGCGACAAGATGTCGGTAATTTCCGCGATAACGTTGAATGTCGTATTTGTCTGTTCGGTGTTGCGAGACAGTTTCAGCAGCCGTTCGGGAACTTTTATGCAGTCTTTTATCTGCCCGGAAATCATATTAAGGTATTTTTTTTCTTCGGATTCATTATCAGGGGCGGAATAGTATTTCTGGAGAATGCCGTCCAAAATCAGATTTATGGCGCCGAGGTTGTTTTTCATTTCATGAGCCAGAGATGTTGCCAGAAAGCCCAATGAGGATATTTTTTGCTGGTGCGAGTAATTTATGTTGTCGCTTAAATCGCGGAAAGATTCGACAATGCCGAATTTTCCGTTTAAGTGGATGCGTGCAGAGTTTACGGACAGCGGCCGGTTATTTACGCTGTGTATGGTTTTCATCCCCGAAGATTTGGACTTTTGCAGTTCTTTTAACGGACAAAGATAAAGGCTGGCACTGCAAGGGCATTGAGTTTCGCCGTTGTATGCCCCGTAACATTTTGCCGATTTGAACAAATATTGTTTTTTGATATATCCGTCATAGGCTTTGTTGGCCAGGACGATATTGTAGTCTTCGTCTATGATGCGGACCGCGTCGGGCAGAGCGTCAATCAGGTTTTGCAGAAAGATTTCTTTTTCTTTGATTTCATTGATATTGTGTTCAATGTTGTTTAACATAAAATTTACCGTATGCATTAATGTGTTAAATTCATCGGTAAAATGTTTTTCTTTTATATCCAAGCGTTTGCTGAAATCTCCGTTGGCAACATCAATGGACAGGGATGTCAGCCTGTCGACCGGCGTAACGACCCATTTCTTTAATAAAATCCACAGGATAATCAGCGAAAGCGTGGTTAGAAATGCGCTCAGCCCCAAGATGCGAAAACTTTCCTGAATCGCGGCGTAACTTTCGTCATAATTTTGGGTCAGTTCTTCATTGAGTTTGCGTTCCCGGCTGAGCTCTTCTTTTTTCTGGTCGAGGTTGGCCGCAGACTGCATTTTGTTTTCGGGCTGAAGCTTTTCCAGCTTTTGGCGCAGGGAGATATTTTCGTTTAAGAGTTCAATGACGTATTGGTTGCGGGTAATCAGATTGGTTTGTTCGTTGCGGATTTTTTTGCCGATGGTGTTGTCAAAGAAAAAGACAAAAATTGCCGCACTCAGCAGAAAGAAGGTCAGAATTGTCAGCAGTATTTTTTTGTTAAGGCTGAAAAACATAACGCAACTCCTATTTCATGCCCATAAATCCGGCTAAAGTTGCAGCCTGAAGATAGGGATTAAACTTTTTTTCTTCGGCAAGGGTGGCGGGTGCCTTCTCTCCGTGTTCCCGTTGAACCATTTTTTGCAGATATGCGGCAAAATCGGGAGTTTCCTTGAAGCGAGGGGAAAGGCATGCGCGCGTATATTCGTGTCCGGGGAAAATTTCCGTATCATCCGGCAGAGCTTTTATTTTTTGCAGGGTGGCGAACATTTGCTGCGGCGTACCTTCAAACAGGCCGCCGATGCAAAGATTAAACAAAACGTCTCCGGTAAAAAGCATTTTTCCGCCAGGAAGGTAATACAAGACATGCCCCAGTGTGTGTCCCGGCGCGTTTATGACGGTAAACTTCATGTTATTCAGAAGCAGCGGGGTGTTTTCGGCAGCAGGAATGTCCGCACCGGGGACTTTGGCAAATTCTTTTTCGGGAGCCACTATTCGGGCTCCGTATTTTTCCTTGAGTTTCAGGTTGCCTTCAACATGGTCAAAGTGGTGATGGGTCGTCAGGATAAATGAGGGGTGCAATTTTAATCTTTCTAACGCGGCAATTGTCGGATTGGCTTCTGCGGCGTCGACGACAATGGTTGTTTCCCTGTTGGGTGTGTGGACGATGTATGCGTAGTTGGCCATATTTTTTTCGTTGCACAAGACAGGCGTAACTTCGTACTTCATTTTTTTATCCTTTCCAGATGTCCGATGTCGATAGCGAGCAAGTCATAGTAGGCAGTGGTGTAATCAAGGATGCCGGCAAAGTTTGGCAGATTGGATGCATTAGACAGGGCGTAGGCAATGCTTTCGCCGATAACGACACCGTGGCGGTCGGCATAGCCTTCACGTGCTTTCCATACGTGTTCGTAATTGATGTTGGAATTAAAGGTCAGAGCAAAACTCCGCATACTTTCCAACAGGCTGTCGAAAATGCGGAAACGATAACCGTCATCTTTATTTTCAGCAGGTTCCAAGCCCTCTCCGGTGTACCAGACTTTTTCCTTGTACAAAGAGTTGGCCTCGCGAGCTACACGGGAAAAGCCCCAGTTGCTTTCCATGGCAGCAGCGGCAATCAGAATTGAGGGTGGTACGGCGTCAATGCGCAATTTGAGATTTTGCAGCTGGGCTGCAGTGCGTTCGCTGCCTTTCAAGCGGGTAAAATAGTCATATTTCAAGGCCAGGTTTTCCAACTTCCGGGTATCGGCAGGAGAAAGAGAACCGCTGCTTTTGAAGTGTCGCTCCAATCGCAATACGGTATTTCGTTCATTTAATATTTCTTCATTGATTTTTAAAGCCAGCGGGGCAAGAATCCGGATAAACAGTTCGTTGCGGTATTTCTGAGATTTAATCTGCGGAAAATCCCGCGGCAGCGTTCGGACGAAAATGGCGGGATACGCATCGCCGTCCAAAGCGCGAAACCTCTGATATTTGTGTATTTTAAAAAAATCTTCGAGTTCTTGGACGGTGGCGTTTTCAACGTAAATTATGCCGCCGAATTTGGAGGTCTTCATTTGCGGTTTTTGGCTGCGTACGGTTGGAGCGGCGGCGGTTTGGGTTGTCGCCGATGCATGGGGGGAAACAGCAGCGGTTTCGGCTTTTGCCGATGCAACGGTTTGAATTGCGGCAGTTTGTTTTTTTTCTGCTGCTGTAGTTTGAATGGTTGCAGTCTGGGCTTTTGCTGTTGTGGCTGTTTGGACGGCATTTTCAGCAAAAGAGGTACTGCAAAGTAAAAAAGGCAAAATCCAGAATGTTTTTAGAATCTGTTTTTTCATTGTAAAACGACCTCTCTGACCTGCGGCAGCCAGCGGATGAGATTTTTTTCAACCCGCTCTTTTAAGGTCCTCTGGGCATAGGGGCAGCCCTGACATTTGCCGAGAAAGCGAACGACGGCGGTTCCGTTGTCAAATGACCAGAACTCGATGTCTCCGTCGTCTTTTTGCAGAAAAGGGGCGATAATCGTTTTCAGGATTATTTTTATTTTAGTTTCAGTGTAATCTTCCTTAGCGGTTATTACTGCATCTGCCAGCGGCGCATAGTCGTCGATTTCGGCAAGCGCCAGTGTTTCTAGGTCTTCCGCTGTGCCGGGTTCAGTGCTGCGCAAATACATAAAGCTTTCGGTTAAAAGCAATTCGGAGGCAAAGCCGGAAGTTGCTAATTCGGTGAGGAATATCGGGGTATTATCTGATTGCATAGCTAAATTGCTGTTTGATGCGGCGGCAGGGGCTGTGCCGGACAGCGGCAGGCTGCAGCTGCAATGTTCCGCATCCGGAGCAGGCTGGGCGTTCATTTTCGGCGCGACGGTATTTGCGTCCGATGAAACAGATGCGGTTTCAGGTGTCAGATAAAATGTTCCGCGAAAAGGAAACGGACGGGAAAAAAACAAAAGGAATTCCGTATCCGAAAGTTTTTTTTGCTCTATGGTCATTGCATTTGGTTCCGGGCATATGTGTTGATGCTGTTGTGTACGGTTTTAATGTAATTTTGGGCTCGGGCAAGGTAGTACCCGAGGTACAGCAGGTGGTTTGCGGCGAAGACTTCCCCGGGCGCGGCATTTTTTACCGATGCCGGGCTGAGGGCGGACGCTTCGCACAGAAAACTGAGGGCGGCGGTGATATTTTCGTACTGTCCGGTTTCGACAATCAAATCCTGATGGTCTTTGGAGAGGGCTGAAAGCATATAATAAACAGCATAGATGCAGCCTTTTGTGCGGTAAAATATGTCATCGGCCTTAAAGTCCAGCAATTCCGAGTTATGCTCCAGGACATGTTTATGCAGGGCGGAAAGCTGTCTTTCCAACAGGTTTTCAATGCCGGAGAGCATATATGCGGCTTCCCGGGTTTCGATTGCGGGAAGATTGTCTCCCGATGCGGCGAAATCTGAAATTTTGGCCAGAGCTTTGCGATATTGTTTGGCAGAACCGGGAGAAAGCCTGTCTTCTCCGGTTTGAGAAAACAGCCAGATGTCGGCCGGATAGTCTAACAGCTCTCCTGCTTCTTTCAGATTTTTGTCACCGTAAAAACGAGCCATTCTCTTTACGAAATATCTGACGCTGTCTTTGGCTCCAAGCTGAAAATTGGGCAGGTTGTCAAGGACGGCTGCCGGAAAAACGGCCGGAAGTGCCGGGGTCCACGGGGAATCGTCCACCTGCGTTTTTAAAACGTGGAGCAACGCAGCCGCCGTGTAGCGGGGAGAAGATGCGTTTATGGCCAGCGGCGCGTCAAGCGCGTTATTGATTTTAGAACTGACGGCGGCGCCCAGGCCATAGTAGACGGCAATGAAACCGAACAGGGCGATGGTAAAGAAACGCCAGCGTTCGACAAACAGGATGATAAAGTTAAAAAGGCTGTTTTTATGTTTTTTGCGGGAGGGCGGTATAGCGGCGTTTGGCGTGCTGCGCAATTCCAAGATACTGTTTTTCAGATAAACATACGCGTATACGCATTTGCCAAGCAGGCGTTTGGCCGTTATTTTGAGCTTGGTCAGAATGGCTTGCATCATGCTTTTTTTCTCCTTAAAACCAGATTCTTGGCGATTGCGGTAATATCCAGTATGCCTCTTATTTTAGCGCCAATCAAAAAAGTTGCAAGCCCTATTGTGCCGATAGCTGCCAGTTTGAGGATTAAAATTCCGATGTGGGGTGTCGGAAAACAGCGGTTTAGCGCGGTCTGTGTTCCGTAGACGAGAACGCCCATAACGAAAGTGCAAAGGAAAATGTCAAATATTTTGCGTTTTAATTCGGCGGAAAAGCTCCAGAAACCGCGTTTTTTCAGGCCGCGGACATATTGGTAAAGCGAAACGAATGCCGCGGCAGAAGTCGCGGCGGCAATGCCGACATGACCGAACGGTTTCATCAGAAGCAAGTTGAGTGCAAGGTTGGTCAGGAAGACGACGAAACTGTATTTTACCGGTGTTGTCGTGTCGCCGCGTGCGAAGAAATTCGGCATCAGCGCTTTGACCATAACGTAACAGGGCAGTCCGACGGCATAAGCTTTTAGTGCCAACGCGGTTTTGTATGTGTCGGAAGCGGTGAAACGCCCATGTTCAAACAGAAGTTCAATCAGCGAATCGGCGAGACAGACAAACAGCACAGCGGCAGGCAGAGACATCATCAGCCCGTATATGACGGCTTTATCCTGTACGGCGGCGGCTTCCCGGATTTCTCCGGCTTTCAGTTTGCGTGAGAGCAGCGGCAGCAGGGCGACGCTGATTGCCGCGCCGATGACGCCCAGCGGCAGCTGCTGTAGCCGGTTGGCGTAATACAGCCAGGATACGGCACCGCCGGAAACGAGCGAAACAAGTATCGTGTCTACAACCATATTAATCTGGTAAATGCCGGCGCCGACGACTCCGGGGGCAATGCGTTTGAACAGGGTGCGTATTTCTTTATCCTGCATCAGCGTACGGATGTGAACATCCGGACGGATACGGATGCTTTCGCGGTTAAGAAAATATTTGAGCCAGATGACTTCGATGAAACCGGAAATGGTAATGCCCCAAGCCATGCCGTATACCGGCATATCAAATAGGACGACGGAGGCTAACCCGGCAACAATCATGCCGAGATTAAGAATTATCGGTGCGGCGGCGGGAGCAGCGAAGCGGTCAAACGAGTTCAGAATTCCTGCCTGAAAAGAAACGATTGAAATAAAAAGCAAAAAAGGAAATGTTATGCGGCATAAGTCGACGGTCAGGGCAACTTTTTCGGGGCTTTCCATAAAACCGGGGGCGAGAACCCTGACAACCAGCGGCATGCACAGTTCAAACAAAATGGTGAAAACGATGAGGAAAAATGTCAACAAAGATATGGCCTTGGCGGCAAATTCTACCGACTTGTCGCGTCCGGAGGCAACCAGCTTGGAAGAAAACAACGGGACGAACGCTGAGGTAAAGGCTCCTTCGGCGAAAAGACTGCGGAACAAATTCGGCAGTTTGAACGATACCAGAAAGGCGTCGGAAACATTTCCGGCACCGAGAAAATTGGCTATAACCATATCGCGCAGAAAGCCGGTTACGCGGCTGACCATCGTAAAGCCGCCAAAGGTGGCAATGGATTTGATAAAAGACATAAGTTGCAGTTCCCTAAAAAATCATTTCGTTTCTTAAGGAGAGCTTAACTTTAAATCTGTTAATAAAGGGCAAATAAATTGCGTATTATCTTAAAAAAGGTAAATTCTTTTAAAAACGGCCGAAAAGCAGCGGCCGATAAAATGGCAGGAAACAGCGGTTGGCCAAAGAGAGGAAAACATGAACAAAGTCATAACGGCAGCAGCGGGGCATCCGGATATTTCGATTATCGTTTCCGTTTATAATGAAGAGGAAAGTCTGGGGCTGTTTTTTGAAACAATCCGCAAAACGATGGAACGGGCGGACGGATATACTTATGAAATCATTTGTATTGACGACGGTTCGACAGACGGAACCTATAATCTGCTGGAACAGTATGCCACTGAGGATTTTCGGGTAAAAGTGCTTAAGTTTTCCCGCAATTTCGGCAAGGAATACGGATTGATGGCCGGGCTTAAACATTGCCGCGGGCGTGCGGCCGTACCGATTGACGTTGATTTGCAGGATCCGCCGGAATTAATTCTCCAGTTTATCCAAAAGTGGGAAGAAGGATATGACATGGTCTACGGAATCCGTAACGACCGGCGCAGCGACTCGTGGCTTAAGCGTTGGACGGCCAAACTTTTTTATAAGGCGTATAATCTGATGACGAGATCGCCTATTCCGTATAATGCCGGGGATTACCGGCTGATTGACCGTAAAATCATTGATGCAATATTGGAATTGAAAGAGCGCAATATTTTTATGAAAGGCATTTTCGGCTGGACAGGGTTTAAGTCCTGCGGTATCAAATATGTCCGGCAAAAGAGGCAGGCCGGCGTCAGCAAATGGAATTACTGGCGGTTATGGAATTTTGCCTTGGACGGCATTACAGCATCGACGACGCTGCCGCTCAGAATCTGGACGTATCTTGGATCGATGCTGTCTTTTCTGGGACTGCTGTATGCCCTTTACATTATAGCCAGGACGATTATGTACGGCGCTGACGTTCCGGGATATGCTTCGCTGCTGGTATTTATTTTGCTGGTGGGCGGCGTGCAGATGATTATTCTCGGCATTCTCGGGGAATATATCGGCCGTATTTTTATTGAGGTTAAACGCCGGCCGTTGTATATTGTAGAGAAAAAGGTTAATTTAGACGATGACGAGTAAAGCAACGGCATATTTTTCCCGGAAAATGCTGATAACCGTAGCCTTCGGCTTTTCAAGCGGTTTGCCGTTGGCGCTGGTATTCGGAACGCTGTCGCTGTGGCTGAAAGATTATAGTATCGCATACCGTACCATCGGCGCTTTTTCGCTGTTGCGTCTGCCTTATTCGTTCAAATGGCTGTGGGCACCGTTGGTTGAAACTTACAGGCTGCCGTTATTTTGCCGGCTGGGGAAAAGGCGGGGCTGGGCACTGCTATCTCAGTTGGGACTGCTGTTCAGTTTAGTTTGGCTGTCGGTTTTGAGCCCGGCGGACAGCATTTTGGCAATGGCTGCCGCGGCTTTTTGCGTCAGTTTGTTTTCGGCAACGCAGGATATTGTGCTTGATGCGTTTCGGGTGGAGTTGTTTCGGACAAATCAGGAAGGGGAAATCAACGGAGCTACCATGTATGTTCTGGGCTATCGGCTGGGAAATGTGGTTTCCGGAGCGGGAGCCATCGGACTGGCGGCGGTTATGCCGTGGAATCAGGTTTATTTTATCAACGCACTTTTGCTTGCGGCAGGAATTGCTGCGGTTTTAACGGCAAGGGAGCCGGCGGACAGAAACGAGGAGACAAGCGTTTGCAAAGAAGTAATCTGTGAGAGCAGGGAGGAGAACGGGGGAAATGCGGCAGCGAAGGAGGAGCGCAAGGAAAAAAACTGCGGGGGCGCATCTGACGGCAGGAAAAACAGGGATATTTTGCGTTATGCCCTGATAGAGCCTTTTTGCCGGTTTATGCGGAGACCGCATTGGGTTGCTGCATTGTTTGTCGTTTTTTGCTATCGGCTGAGCGACGCGTATTTTGCACCGATGGCGTATCCTTTTTACGACGAGCTTGGTTTCAGCAAGGCTGAAATAGCATATATTTCCAAATTATACGGCATGGGGGCGACGATAGCCGGCGGGTTGCTGGGCGGCTGCGTTTTAGCTCGAATCGGGCTGTTAAAGGGGCTGCTTATATTTGCCGTTGTGCAGGGGCTGACGACGGCGCTTTATATTCCGCTTTATTATGCGGGGCACAATGTCTGGCTTTTGATGCTTACCATTTCACTGGAAAATTTGTCTTCGGGAATGGCAACGACGGCGATAATCGCCTTTATGTCAGTTTTGTGCGATAAAGGATATACGGCAACGCAATATGCCCTGCTGTCATCGCTGCCGGGGTTTGCGCGGGACGTGTTTGCGTCTACGTCCGGCTGGGTTCTGGACCAGACATCCTGGCCGGTGTTTTTTCTGGCAAGCGCCGCTCTGGCGGTTCCGGGAACGCTGCTCTGTCTGTATTTGTATAAAAAAAAGCCGGAATATCTGGCAGGGGTGTAATTTCCGGACAGCGAACGGCATAGCGAATTTGGACTTGAGTTTTTCCGGAAAATATTGTATGATAGGGCAGTTGTTACAAGGGAGTAGTGCTTTATGGACCATTCAGGGGACAATGACGCCGGCAGCGGAACCGGGTTTTCGGATATACGTCCGGGGAATGTTGCCAGTTTTTCTGCGGAAAATGACAGGCTGCCAGAGATGAGCGGAAGCGGGGCGGCGGAAATTTCCGGCAGAGAGGGTTTGTCGGCCGGTTCTGCTGAAAAACAGCGTGATTCTCAGAACGGTGCTGTCGGTTTGGATGTTTCTGTAAAGCAGGAAAAGAAACCGTCGCCGCGGATGGAAAAACTCCGGGCATATTATGCGCAGCTCGGACAGGCGCGGGAGATGATGGAAAAGGAGCTGGAGGCTGCTCTGTCCGGTTCTACAGTTGAAGGCGAGGTTGAAGCCAAGCTTTATGAGTTCAGCCATTCGTGGCGCTCAATTGCCGATGAAATCAGCAAATATGACGATTTGAACGGGCGGCGCAAAAATCTGGCGGACGGGGAATATCATGTCGGTCAAAATATGGTCGGGATGGATTTTTCAGGGCAAAATTTGGCGCATGCCGATTTTTCCGCAGCGAATTTACAAGATGCCAATTTTAAAGATGCGGTATTGACCGGAACAGACTTTACCGGGGCGGATTTATCCGGGGCTGATTTGTCCGGGGCGGATTTAAGCGACTCTATTTTTGCCGGCGCTAAGCTGAAAGGCACCAATTTTACCGGCGCCAACATGGAAGGCGTCATTTTGCGCGATGCGGACATTGAGGATGCGATTTTAATCGATATCCGGATGGACGAACTGGCGATAGAAGAATTGCAGGCATTGGTGGAATATCTGGCAGTGTATTATCCGCATAAGCTTAATTTGCGCCGAATTAACCTGTCGCTTTTGGATTTGAAACGAATTGACCTGCGGCAGGTCAGCCTGAGAGGTGTTGACTTTACCGGGCTTGACTTTACCGGGGTTAATATCATGGAATTGGATTTGAGCGAGTGCATTATTACGCCGCAACAGATTGCACAGGCGTTGGGACGGGTTCCGAATGCCGATGAGCTTAAAAAGATTCTGGCGCCGAAAAACCGTAAAAAAGCCAAGCGTTTTTATATTGATTTTTCCGAGTTTCTGAGTAACGGGAGGTTTACAGGCTGGATTGATTTGACTAAAAACAGCATTAGTACGGATCAGCTGGTCAAGGCTTTTTTGAAGATTAAAAACACTATAGCCAAAAAACCGGAGGAGAAAGACGAAGTTATTTTTGAAAAGGCTAAGGCATTTCATGCCGAACGGCTGGAAGAAGAACGCAAGGCTTATAATGAAGAGCAAAAGAAAAATATAGAAGAGCGCAAGCAGAAAATGCTTGAAGAGCAGCAGGCCGGGCTGGAAAGGGCTTCTCGTGACGAGAAGTATGTTCCGATTAACGTTAATCTCGGACGCAGCAGCAGGGAGTAAGCCGGGAAGAATGCAGGCGCATCTGCCTGAAGAAGTATGCTGTAGGCCTTTTTCATAAAAATGCTGTTGCAGAAAATGTGCGTAACGGGAAAGGCGGCGGCTGTAGAAAATGTGAGTAGCAAAAAAGCGGCGGTCGCGTTAGAATGCAGCCGCAAAAACAGGCTGGAAAACAAATATCACAACAAAATTAACCGAATTTAAAGCAAACGCGGCGTATACATAATTATTCTTAAAAAACATACAGGGGAATGGTTATGATGCGCGGGCTGGGTTTGCTTTTGTTTTCGTTGATTTTGCCGTTGGAATGTTTTGCCGGAGAGGTTAAAAAACTGCCTCAGCCGGATAAAAGTTCGGAATTGATGCAGTTAATAGATAATAGACAGTCGGCTCGTTCATACAGCAGCAAGGATATCAGCGAGCAGACGCTCAGCGATTTGCTGTGGGCATCTTTCGGTATTAATAAAAAGGGAACCAGGACTATCCCGACGGCAAAGAATGAGCAGAACCTGAAAGTTTTTGTGGTCTATCAAAACTCTATCTGGGCATACGATGCGGCGGCAAATTCGCTGATTAAAGTCAGCGATGAAGAAATTAGCAGATATATTGCCAAGCAGGATTTTGTTAAAAACGCTCCGGTTAATCTGATTTATGCCGGGAGCGACCAGATAAATTCACCTTTTCATGCTGGTGCCGCTGCGCAGAATGTTTATTTATATGCAACGAGTAAGGGGTTGAATACGATTGTCCGCGGTTATATTGACAAAGACGAGCTTAAAGATAAACTGCGATTGAATCGGGATGAGTTTGTGATTATGAATCAGGTTATCGGCTATCCTGAAAGTTAGATGCCGATTGCGGTTTGAGTTTGCGCCGGGATTTTTTTCGCACAAGTAAAAAAAGTGCTTGCCAAATATAAAAAAAGGTTATACAAAGCGGTGCAACGGACAGATGACCGAGAGGCCGAAGGTGCACGATTGGAAATCGTGTGTACCCCCAAAGGGTACCGTGGGTTCGAATCCCACTCTGTCCGCCATTTTGATTAAAAAGACGCTGGTTTACAGCGTCTTTTTTCGTATCCGGCGGAAACGCGGGAAAAGTCAGGTTTTGCGCCAGAGGTATGCCGGAAGCCAGATATATTGATGCAGAAAAGTGGCGGCATAAGAAATGTTAATTATCTCGATGGCTGAACATTTCAGTCAGACTTTCGGGTTCAGGACGCTCAAAGAAAAAGTTTTGTTTCCAGCCTTTAGGGCATGAGGTAAGCGTATCGTCTTTTTGGTTTAAGATATCAAGAATACGGAGGGTTTCTTCCGGGTTACGCCAAATTTTGTTGTCGTTAATACTCATATGGCGGATTATCTTTTTTTCGTCAATGATGACAGTGGCACGCAGGGCGGTTTCTTTTTTGCTTAAAATACCGTAATGGGCGGAAATTTTTTTATCAAGATCGGCAATCATAGGAAAGTTTATGTCCGAGACGCCGTCTTTTTCCGGCGGCAGTTCTTTCCAAGCCAGATGTGAGTGTACTGAATCCGTCGAAATGGCCAAAACGCGAGTGTTGCGTTTTGAGAAGGCATTAAGTTCCCGATTAAGCATCAGCAGTTCGGACGGGCAGGTGAAACTGAAATCCTCAGGGTAAAAGAACAGAACGGCAAGCTTTCCTCTGGTGTATTTGTAAAAGTTGAAATGTTCAACAAGCGTGTTGTCGCTTAAGACTGCCGGGGCAGTAAAATCCGGTGCCGCCATTCCTACCGTCAATTCCATATGGGGGTGGAGCGGTTCCTTTTCCTCAAAACATCCGGGACTGTAATCGTGGGCAAGATTATTGGGAAATGTGCAGCCGCATTTATCGTCTTCAGAACAGTCACATTTGTTGGCATAGTCGTAATGGCAGTCGCCGGTTTCTGTCGTATCGTTCATTGTCGATTCTCCTTAATATGAAAAAAGCCAGGAATTTGTCCTGGCTTTGATATAAGGTTTTACCGCGGAAGTTTTTAGATATACGAAACTTCTAGTACTTCAAACGTCTTTTTGCCGCCCGGAGCCATATAGACAACTTCGTCGCCGACTTCTTTGCCAATCAGAGCCTTTGCCAGCGGCGAGGACAGAGAAATTTTGTTGTCGTTTATGTCGGCTTCATAGTCGCCCACAATTTGGTAGCAGTTTTCGGTATCCGTATCAACGTCAACGACGGAAACAGTTGCACCGAAACGGATGACGTCGCCGCTCATTTCTGCCGGGTCAATAATTTGTGCCCGGCTGACGACGGCTTCCAGCTCCTGAATCCGCCCTTCAATAAAGCCTTGTTTTTCTTTAGCTGCCGAGTATTCGGCATTTTCCGATAAATCGCCATGCGAACGCGCCTCGGCGATGGCGGCGATAACATTGGGCCGCTCAACACCTTTTAAGGTCTTGAGTTCCTGCTCTAACCGTAAAAATCCTTTCTTGGTCAGTGGGAATTTATCCATTTTATTTCTCCTAAAAATAAGTTTTCCGCAAAAGGCTGCGGATGTGTGCGTTAATTGAAAAGTTTGAAAAAATTTGACTGCCACCTTTGCGGTGCCAGCCAGTATCCGTTATTTTCTGTATATAAATATAAGCACAAATCAAATAATAAATCAAGTAAAATTTTTAAAGTGGTGTGGGCAAGCCTTGTTATGCAGCAAAATGGCGGAAGGGAGCGGCGGCGGGATACGGCAAACGGCGGCGGGAAATCAGGCGTACGGCGACGAGGCGGTATCGGCGGCAAAGCGGCTGAGTATACGGCGGGAAGGGGGAGCATACGGCAACGAAAAGGCAGAACATACGGTAATGGAGAAGCGGGACATATAACGGAGGAGCTGTTGATTAGTCAAACTTTATGCTATACAACCAGGCAGGAGGTGCTAGATTATAACTGTTTTATTGTACAAGGAGAACTTTGATGAAAAAGAATTTAGTTTTGGGTGCTGTTTTTGCGGCTGCCCTGTTTGCCGTTTCTCCGGCGAAGGCAATTGACTCTACCGGCGGCTGTGGTTTGGGTTCTATGGCTTGGAGAGGGCAGTCCGGTATTATCCCGCAGGTGTTGGCGATGACAACCAACGGCATTTTCCTGAATACCATCGGCGTTACGCTCGGAACTTCCGGTTGCGATCCGAACGGGCGCGTTACCGGCGGTACGGGCAAGCTGGTTCTGGCCGTGATTGAAAACAATATGGAACAGTTTGCGATGGACGCTTCGGCCGGAAGAGGCGAAACAATTGATACGATTGCCGGACTTTTGGAAGTCGACAGCAAAGAACTCGGTGCTAGAGCACAGCAGAATTTTGCGTATCTGTTTACGGATGAAAACGTTGAAGCTGTTGATTTGACTTTGAAAATCATGGAATTGGCTCAGGCGTGATTCTTGATTGAGGGCGTGGGGAACCGCGCCCTTTTTGTATCTGCGGACGATTATGAAAATACGGGTTTGGCTGGCATTGTTGGCGATTGTGGCGGTTCCGGTGCAGGGTGCATGTGCGGAAACAGAAGCTTTTGACAAAGGCTGGCTGAAACTGTTGCATTATGAAAAAAACGGCAGTGGTTATGAGTCCGTAGTGGAAAATGGGGAGTTTTTTCTAACGCCGGGAGGAAGAGAGAATCCGGAAGCCGAATATCGGGCAGCGGTTACGACATTTAATGCGGAGGCAAAGTCGGCCGGAGAGGAGATTAAGGCGTTCGGAAAGGAGGCTAAGGCGTCTGGAAAAGAGGAAAACAGCGGCGAGTTGAAAAAATGTGCTTTTCCGGCGCGGTTTATTTATCTGAAGCGGCAGGGGGCTGTACGTGGAACGTTGGATGGCTGTGCCGGTTATCAGAAATTTCTGGCGGATGTTCAGCCTAAAGCGGTTACCATGCTGTTTACGAATGCGTATATGAGCAATCCGTCGTCCTTGTTCGGGCATACGTTGTTTCGGATTGACACGAAGCGCAAAGGGACGCAACTGTTGGCGCATGGGGCGAATTTCGGTGCGGATACCGGCGACGAAACCGGCGTTTTGTATGCACTGAAAGGCCTGTGGGGCGGTTATTACGGAACGTTCGGCATCAAGCCGTATTATGATGTTATCAATCTGTACAACAATATTGAGAATCGCGATATCTGGGAGTATGAACTGCGGCTTTCGGATGATGAACTGGAACTGTTTACGGCGCATATGTGGGAGATGCAGCGGGCGAAAATCCGCTATTACTTTGCATCGCGCAACTGTTCGTACGTCCTGTTGCTGATGCTGGAGGCGGCACGTCCGGAATTAGATATCAGTGACGGGTTTGGCGGATATACGGTGCCGCTGGCGACGCTGAAAGCGGTGAATGACGTTTCGGGGCTGGTGACGGCAGCGAATTACCGTCCCTCCCGCCAGTCTAAGCTGAAATACCGTGCGGCACAGATGAACAGCCGTCAGTATGACGCTTTTATTGATATTATCCGCCGCGATAAGACGGATTTATCTGCGCTTGACGAAGAGGAAAAGGCCGATGTGCTGGAAACGGCGTACCAGTATGTGCAATACCGTTATGTGGACGGCGATTTGGAACTTGCGGACTATCGGAAGAAAAGTCTGGCATTGTTGCGCGAACGCAGTAAAATTGCCAATCAACGACAGTATTTTGACGAATTGAAAGAAGGCGAGAATCCGGTTTTGGCGCATAAGGCAAAACAGGCAGGCATAATGTTTGGGGCGAGAAACGGCGAGGCGTTTCAGGAAGTCAGTTTCAAGCCGGTTTACAACTCGCTGCTGGAAGACAGCTATGGCTTGTTAAACGGAGCTGAAATCAATTTATTTGAAGGAAAAGTCCGGCATTATGATGCACGGGATAAATGGGTGTTGCAGGAACTGAATTTGCTGGGGATTAAATCGCTGGCGGGGGCAGATGCGATGTTTTCGCCGTTGTCATACGATATTAAAGTCGGTTACAGGGAATTGTTTGATGCCAAGTCGGGTGAAGACAGCGGGGCTTTGGTGCTGGAAACCGGCGTGGGGCAAAGCTATGCGCTGGGAGAGCATACCTTGTTATATGCAATGAGCGTTCCGAATGCGGCATACGGTGGCGGGCTTTATGACAACGGATATTTGGGAATCGGGCTGAAAGGCGGAATTTATTATAACAGCGGAAGAGTTCGCCTTAATTTGCAGGCGATGCAGAATTTTACCACCAGCGATACGGCGCGCGGTCAAACCTATGCGGCGGAAGGAGGGTACGGGCTGACGCGCGATGTGATGCTGTATGCTGGATATAAAAAGTTTAATTCCGATTATCATGACGATGAAGAGTTTGGCCTGGGTATTAAGGTTAATTTTTAATTCCGGCACGTTCATTTACTTTATTTTAAGAAAAAAGCATTTAGTATTTGGTTAAGCAGGCTTTTGCCTGTCAGCGCCAGAGGTGGTGCGGGACTTTCAACGGTCTTTATCGCATACGGTGTTAGGATATAACATCGTTATATTGCCGATTGGTTTTGTTGCCGGCAATAGATATATCCCCGACTGTAAAAGGTCGGGGAGCTTTTAGCGTATGTCCAAAGCTTCGGCTGAAAGGCTAAAAGAGTCATTTTATGCGATATGATTGTTGAACTCTCCGACCGCCTTAATCAGGTGGTTTTTTGTTATGAACTTTTGTTTTCGCGGCAAAGGGGCTGCGGACAAACGGGAAGGACTTGTCAGATGAGGGAAAGCAATCGGAGCCATGCGGGGCGGTCAATGATTGAAATGCTTGGGGTTTTGGCTATTGTCGGCATTTTATCGGTTGGCGCTATTGCCGGTTTCGGCAAGGCCATGACCACCCACAGATTAACGACTGCAGCAACCGAGTATGCCGGATTTATCCGCGATTTGACGGAGTTTCGTGACAGCTGGCTCAGAATTGCCAGACAGTCGGGTGGATATGCCGGATTAACGCCACAGGTGATCAATGCCGGATTTCTGCCTAAAAACTGGAGGTATTCCGGCGGCAGAATTGTAGACAGCACCCTGCATACGACAACGGTAACCGCAAGCAATAAGTACATAACCGTCAATTATGAGCTTAAAAACAAAAAGGCCGGCGGTTGGACCGGTGTACAGCTTGAGGAATACTGCCGGCTGTTGTTTGAGCATGTGGCGCTGCCATATCAGGATATGCTGTTTAAGGTCTGGATACACAGGTACGGAGAAGGCGAGGGGAGCGGTTCTTCAGGGAGCTTTTGGGGAAGCGGCTGGTGCAGCGGCGGCCGAAAATGCCTGCAATCGGTAACGTTTACAGACATGCAGGCGTTTTGCCAGACTTGCCTGGATTATGAAAACTGTACGCTGGTATTTACTTTTGAATAGCAGGATTGCGACATCGGGTATGTATTCGGGTTTTTAAACTTGCTTTTCCGAGCGAAGACTGGTACAAAAAATTAAGAGGCGGTTTAATGTGGGAGCAACCGCCTCTTAATCCTGCAATTGAAACTATTTGTGTTCATCGGGGTCTTTTAAGATATATCCCCGGCCCCAGACAGTTTCAATATAGTTTTTGCCGCCGGAAGCTTTTTCCAGCTTTTTGCGCAGCTTGCAGATAAAGACGTCAATAATCTTTAATTCCGGTTCGTCAATGCCGCCGTAGAGGTGGTTTAAGAACTGTTCCTTGTTCAAGGTCGAACCTTTGCGCAGGGAAAGCAATTCCATAATACCGTATTCCTTGCCGGTCAGGTGCAGGTCTTTGCCGGCGACGCTGACGGTCTGTGTATCCAGATTGACTTCGACGAGCCCGGTTTGAATAATCGAATTGGAATGTCCTTTGGAGCGGCGGACAATTGCCTGAATGCGGGCGAGAAGTTCGCTCTTGTCAAACGGTTTGGTCAGATAGTCGTCTGCACCGTAACCCAGCCCCTTGACTTTTTTATCCGGTTCATAGAGGCCGGACAAAATCAGAACCGGAGTGGTGATTTTGGCGTTGCGGAGGCTTTTTAAGACTTCATAGCCGTTCATGCCGGGCAGGTTCAAATCCAGAATAATGATGTCATAATCATACAGTTTGCCGCAGTCCAGCCCGTCTTCGCCGTCATCGGTGGTATCGACAACCATGCCTTCTTTTTTGAGGATTGTTTCGACGCTTTGAGAAACGGCATAGTCATCTTCTATTAATAAAACTCTCATTTTTCCTCTCCGTTTTGTTTATTGTTATCGTTATCATACTACATAAATTTTATTTGTGAATCTTTGATATGGGGCTGTTAATAATTATTAACAAAATTAAAACGCCTATTTAAAATAAATATTTAGAGGCTATTATAAAGGCTGGATTATAATATTTCAGGAGGGAAAAATGATAGAACTGATGAAACTGCCGTTTAAAGAAAGCGCTTTGGCACCATATGTTTCGGAAGAAACTGTGCAATTCCATTACGGAAAACACCATAAGGCCTATGTGGATAAAGTCAACGAACTGATTTCGGGAACGGAGTTTCAGGATACGCCGCTGGAGGAAATTATCGAAAGGACGTTTGACAAGCCGGAATATCAGGTTTTGTATAATAATGCGGGGCAGGTTTTTAACCATAACGTGTATTGGAATTCAATCGGTATCGGGGAAAAATTTGACGCAGATATGCAGGAGCGCATTGCCGAGCGTTTTGAAACGCGCGACGCATTGCGGGAAAAGCTGGCAGACGAGGCGGTTAAGCTTTTCGGCAGCGGCTGGGTGTGGCTGGCCGAGGGCAAAGGCGGGAAACTTGACGTTCTGACTACGCGCAACGGCGATACGCCGCTGGTGCTTGGCTTTAAGCCGATATTGAATCTGGACGTTTGGGAACACGCTTACTATCTTGATTACCAAAACCGCAGGAAGGATTATGTTGAGGTCTTTGTAAAGAATCTGCTGAAGATATAGGCGGAGCGGAAACTGAGAGAATGGTTATGCGCGGCAGTTTTTTTAAGGAACTGCTGAAAATTCAGCGGCGGTTGTGGCGGAATGCGGCCGGGCGGCGTTTTTGCCGGCAGGAGGTGCAGCGGAAACGTGCAGCGGAAGATTTTGCTTGAAAAACAAATTATTATATCCTATAACGCAAATCTGTAGCATAAAAAGTTTTTGATTGTACGGGAGACTTTAAGATGAAAAAAGCGGGTGTGCTGCTGGCGCTGTTTTTGCTTTCCGGTTGTGCCGGCGGAGAAGAGGCTTATCCTTACGGTTTGACGGAAACGGAATGGAATTCCCTTTCCATTCGCGATCAGGCACGGCTCCGGCGCGATTTCTATTTTTATGAAAAAGGCGCGACGGCATACGTTAACCCCAGCCTTGAAGTCGAAGGAAAAGACGCTTATGCCGTAGGTTATCAGCCGCAGAACGGTTATCAAAAACAAAGCGGCCAAACAGAGCAGGACAGTTATCAGAAAAAGAGTGCCCGGGCGGGGGACGGTTATCAGGCAGGACAGGCCGGTTATCGTATCGGGCAGGATGACTATCGTACCGGACAAGACGGTTACCGCTATGGCGAGAGTTACTCTGAAGAGGATGAATATTAATTTTCGGCATAATTTTATAAATTATACTCTTTTTTAAGAAACTCCGGCGTAGAATCGATACAAAGCAATTGTTTTTATGGTTTTGTTAGATGAGGTTTGGCGCTGCTTTATATTTTTCCGCAGTCTTTTTTGCTGCCGTTTCTGTTTCGGAAAACGCCTGTGCGTTTGGCGGCCGGTTGTCGCCACGCGATTTTAACAAAATGTATTATCTGGCAAGCCAGGGAAAAATCGGCATTTTGCGCGAAGCCGTCAATCGCGGGCTGAATATTGACGCGACGAATCCAAACGGGGATACGGGGCTGTGCATTGCGATTAAGCGCAAAAATTATGTTGCCTACAACTCTTTTCGTATGAGCGGAGCCAATCCGCGCCATGCCTGTACTTATGAGATAAACAAAGAGTACCGCGAGTTTTTGGAATCCAGCCGTGCGGCAAGGACGGAAAAAATCGTCGGCAATGAGGAATCCCTTTATTATAACGAAGAGGAACGCAGCTGGTGGCCGTGGCTTTTGGGCGGAGCGGCCGTGGGCGGCGCCATTCTGGCATTCAGCGGCGGCGGAGGCGGCGGCAGCGCCCCGGCCGGAGACGATACGATTGTGCCGACGAATCCGGGATACGGATTGGCAAGCCTGGTTACCAACACCGAGAAAAAGGTCAACAGCGGCGGAATGGAGAATAACGTTGCGCGGAGATTTGAAAATCCCGATGCGGCGGCTAATGCCGGAAAAATCCAATTACTGCCGAATGTGTTGGACAATGTTGATTATCTGATGTCGTATGTAACGGTCTCGAACGGTGCCTATTTCAATAATCTGGCGGGCGGCAGCCTGCAATTGGGCGATGCGACAATCGGGGCTTCGGTTTACGGAGACGGGTCAAAAGCGCTGAATAACGGCAATATTCTGGTTGATGCGCAGAACGGTTCTATCGGCATGGCGGCGAGCAACGGCGGCCAGATTATAAACGGCCCGGAGGGAACGGGGAATTCGGCGTACGGAAATATCGACATTTCGTTTAAGGGAACCGGAGAAGGCCATGCTGTTGCCGGTATGTACGGCGATACAGGGGCGACAATCATCAATTCCGGCAGGATTACGGGAACGACCTCGGCACCTTCCGGCGGAGAAACGGGAACGGAAAACGGCGGCGGAACCGAAAATTCCGGCAGTGCGGGGAATGCCGGAGAAACGGACGGTTCGGCAGATGCTGACGATACCGAAGGCAATGAGACGGTAACGCAAAATAATTCCGGCACGATATTGGGCATGGTGCTGTTTGACCTTTATACCGGAACCGATTTCAGCAACAATACGGTTACGGCTGAGAACCGCGGCATTATCGACCTTTCTGCCGGCTATAACAGCGCGACGGACGTAGCGGTCAGCCTTGTCGGCATGGGAAGCTATATTGACGACGAATTTTTAAACGGCAAGAACAATCCGGCATTTGCGGAAAAGATGAAACTGAACAATTACGGGGATATCAACCTGTCGTACCAGGGGGCATATAAACTGGCGGATACGGCGCTGAAGATGGGGCAGGGCGGCTTAATCGGCATCCGCGCCGATGCGGCGACCGAAGCGTTAAACAGGGGCAATATTAAGATAGATTTGACTTCGACGACCATGGCGGCGGGGACGGACGTGGCAGCGGGTATGCTTTCCGTGCATGGCGGAGAACTGACAAACGGCAATGCGGACAGTATCTATAACGGGACTGGCAGTGAAACCGGCGGGACAATCCGCGTTGTCAACGAGGCGACTTCCGGCGGCGTATCGTACGGTATGCTGGCTGCCAAAGGCGAAGGTTCGCAGACCCGCGTTTATGACTGGAAAGATCCGAAACTTCACAATTACGGGCTGATAGACATGCAGGCAAGCAATGCTTACGGCATGGCTTCTTTTGCGGGCGGCGAAGTCGTTAACTACGGCGTTATCAATCTCGGCGTTGAAAACGGCCAGTCCAGATATAAGAACAATTACGGCCTTTATGCAGCGGGCGAGGACAAAACGGATGAGGTTTTGCTGCAAAATAAGGGAATAATCAATGTTTATTCCGAAGAATCGACGGCAATTTACAATGCGTTTTCCGGTTCGGTTGAAATGGTGAACGACGGTTACATTTACCTTTCCAACAAAGCGACCAATTCTCAGGTTTTCGGCGGTAATTTTTCATCGGCGTACAATAACGGCTCAATCCTTTACAAGGTCGGCAACAGCAACTCCTTTGCGGCTCCCGAGCGGAATGAAAAGGACAGCGAAGCGGGCTATACAGCATCGGCATCTGTTGCCGGGGCAGCCGTCAAGGTTTCCGGCGACGGCGATACGACCAAGCAGCTGTTTGTCAATACGGGCGACATTATTATCGGCGGCGAGTTTGACGGCAATGTCGATTACGGCGGCACATACGGTACGGCTGCCGTTCAGGTTTCGCAGCAGGGATCGGCGATAAACGAAGGTTCTATTTCGCTGAAAAAATATATTACCGACGCCAAACAGTTTAACGTCGGAATGTGGCTTGATTCTGCTTCAACGGCGGAGGCGTACGTACACAATAAAGGGTCGATTTCGGTTGATGCGACAAATTCGACGGCTATTCGCAACGATTCAACCAAGCACGCCAAGGCTATCAATTTCGGCGATATTTATCTGACAGGGCAGTCGGGAACGGGTATGGCGTCGACAGATGCCGGAGCGGATATTTTTAACGGGCTGGATACGTCGCCGGCCGGAAGTACCAATTCCATTTACGTTATGGGCGACAATTCGGCTGCCATGTATGCCAAAGGGACGGCGTATAATTACGGTTCAATCTTTTTGAAAGGGAACAATACGACGGCCTTTATTTTGGACGGTCCCGACGCGCAGGCATTTGACTACGGTAATTTTTATGCGGATCCATCTTACAGCGGGCAGACGTATTTTCTGTTGACTAATGCGGCGTCTAAAACGTTTGACTATCCCGGCGGCGTAGAAATAGAAGGTTATACGCTGGCAAAGGCAACGGGCGGGAGCAATGCGACACTGTCTGCTTCGTCGACGGCTTATGTCAAAGGGGAAAATTCCGGTTTGTTTGCAGCCAGCGGCAGCGGGTCAAACGTTTATAACTACGGTAAAGTCTACGTTTCTGCCGGAGCGACGGGACTGCGGGCGGAAGACGAAGGCGTTGTACGCATTGAGGGAACATCGTCCAAGGTTACCGTGGCAGACGCTTCAAGCACGGGAGCGGCGGCATCCGGCGGTACGGTCAATGTCGGAGTAGATGCTGAGGTGATTGTGAATGGCGGGGGAACCGGAATTTTGGCTGCGGCGACGTCTGAAAAAGTATCGACGGTTTCCAATTCCGCTTATATTACGGTGAATCAGGGGACGGGGATATACGCTACCGGAAAATTGATTTCCGGAGATGCTACGTCGGTTACCAATTCGGGAACGATTGAAGTTGGCGGAATCGGAAGCAAGGGCGTTTCCATTGCGGGCGGCGCATCTTATTCGGCAGAAGCCGGAAGCCGGCTGGAAATCAAGGGAAACAGCAATTGCAGCGGTGATGCATGCAGTTTGGAGAATTATACATACGGCGTTTATGCGCTAAGCGGTACGGTTAACAACTCGGGGATTATTTCGGGCGACGGCAAAAGCGGGACAATCGGCATTTATTCCGGCAAGAGCGGACAGGTTACGAATACCGGCAGCGGTATAACGGGCGGCATCAGCGGACTGGAATACGGTATTTACGTGGATGCGCAGGGAGGCGCTGAGAATCAGGGGGATATCCGGGATAATATTGTCGGTATTCAGGTTGCCGGAGGAGATGCGGAAAACAGCGGCACGATAAGCGGCAATGAAAAGGGCGTGCAGGTTGTTGCGGGAACATTTGAGAATTCCGGTACTATCAGCGGGAATACATACGGCATTTATACAAAAGGCGGTACAGCTGTTAATTCTTCAAATATAAACGATTATGGAAATTATGGCGTTTATGCCGAGGGCGGCACCGTTACCAACAACGGGACGATAATGACAACCGGAGGTACGGGAGCGTATGTTACGGGCAGCGGTACGTTCTATAACGAATCGACCATAACGGTTGACGGCGGCGGAACGGGAATTCATGTCAACGGGAGCGGCGCCAAGGGGTATAACAGCGGCAAAGGGACAATTACAGTCAACGGAAGCGGGGCAGCGTTTGTCGTGGAAAACGGCGGCACATTTTCCAATTCGGGAACGATTACCTATAATTCGGCGGCCAATGCAGCTTTTGCGGGCGGAGAACTGAAAGAAGCCGGAGAATTGAAGGCAGCCGGAAACGGTGCGGATTATATTATTGTCGGTGAAAACGGTACGTTTATAAACAACGGTACGGTTGACCTTGGTGCGGCGGCAGTAGACTTTGATACGATGAAAACCGGTGAAAACGGAAAATTTGTCGTGGCGGACGGGGGAACTTATAAAGCCGACAGTTTTAAAGGCGATGTTGTTGCCGGCAGCGATATCGTTATGGGCGGTTTTGAGGATACCTATGTCAATGAAAACTCGTTTGTCGGCAAAAATGAAGGAATGAATATAAGTTCCGGTTCGTATATGTTTGATGCAGAGTTGAAAGACAACGGCGATGTTACGGACGTGGAGCTGAATCGCAAAGAGTTTGAAGAAATCGTTGACGATAAAGAACTTGCAGATTTTTTTGAGACGAATTACGGATTGCATAATAACGAAAAGCTGTTCGATGCGCTGAAAGGTGCGGGCAACAAAGGCGAGTTTGACTATGCGACGGAAGTGGAAACGGGCAAGAATTTTTATGCCAACCTGACGCGGGAAAATATGGCGGTGCTGCGCGGGCTGAATATACAGGAGCAGAGCCGGATACTGGAAGACGGGCTTAACGGGAGCTATATCGGCGCCGACTATTATCGGACGGGCAAAGATGCTCGGGACGGGCTCAGCGGTTATGCAGATAACGTTTACAGCCCGTATATCGGTTTTGGCGAAAAGCTGAACCGGAACTGGAGCATCGGCGGTACGCTGCGGGCAGCTTATGCCGATGCGGAATATGACGAAGCGAAGTCCAGCCGCGACAATAAGATACTGCTGGCGTTTATGCCGATTTTGTACCAGAACGGCGGATTTAAATTCCTGACCATGCCAAATGTCGGTGCAGGATACGGAACTTACAAGCGCCGTGCTTTGTCCGGCACATACGAGGCGGATACGCTGGACTTCTATTACGGTTTGTATAACCATGCCGAGTACAGCATTGATGTGAAAGTGGCGGAACTGGTTACGGAGGCCGAACTCAATCTGCAGGGGGCGGCAATGTCAAAGGCGGAAGAAGATGACGGGCTTAATCTGGATTCCAACAGTTCAGTATCGTTGGAGGCTGGGGTCGGCTTAAAATTGCGTAAGAGGATTCAGCTGGCGAAAGAGCGCTCGCTGATGCTTGCCCTCGGTGCGAAATACTATCATGAATTTCTTGATCCGTATAAGGATTTGCGAGTAGGTATGGACGGTTCTCCGGTCGATTTCGGCATTAAGGCGTATGATGAAGACAAGAATCGTTTGAAGACGACGGCAGAAGCGGTTTATCGGGACGGCGATTTTGCCGTGGCGGCGGAAGTGTCGCACAATGCGGAAAAAGAAAGCAGCATTGAAGGCGGCTTGGGTGTGAGATATAACTTCTGATTTAAAGTAAAACTTTAGGCATTGAATTAAAATGTTGGTTTAAAATCACCATAGCATTGTATGGCATTTCTGTCAAATAAAAAAGCAGAAGAAAACACGGTAGCAGCGGATTCAACGCCTAACGGATTGCAAGAAGCTGCCATGCGGCAGCTTTTGCCGTATTCAGACGGTGATGTGCAGTTATTTGCGGTTTAGTTCATATAAGGCTATTGCCGCTGCGGTGGATACGTTCAGGCTTTCCACCTGCGGCGATATAGGGAGTTTGACGGACGAATCGCAGTTTTCCTGAACAAGACGGCGCAGGCCTTTGCCTTCGGATCCCATAACAACGGCGACTTTGCCGTCCTTATTGATTTTATCGATTGTCGTATCGGCATAGCCGTCCATACCGATTACCCAGAAACTGTTTTCTTTCAGAGTTTCAATGGCGCGGCTGAGGTTGGTTACGCGGGCGACGGGGACGAATTCGACGGTTCCTGCGGCTGCTTTGTCCATGGCGCCGGATTCAAGCGGCGAATTCTTGTCTTGGACAATCAGGCCGAGTGTTTCGAACGCGGCGCAGGAACGGATAATCGCACCGATGTTCTGCGGGTCGGTTACTTGGTCAAGAATTAAAATGCAGCAGCGCTTTTTATTTTCCGCCAAGGCGATTAAATCGGAAATGTCACAAGTTTCAAGCCGGGAACAATACAAGGCAAAACCCTGGTGAACCGCATCACCGGGGAGGAATTTGGCAAAATCCTTTTTATCAATTACTGTTGCAGGCACCTGTGGAGCCGCTTTTTCAACTTCGATGCGATTTTCGGCCGAAATCAGCAGCTTTTGGATTTTACGGCGCGGATTTTTCAAAGCGCTTATGACGGCATGCCGGCCGTAAATAATCAGTTGGTCTTTAGAAGTGTCGGTGCTGCCTTTGCGCTGCTGGTGAAACTTTTTCATGATTCAATGACCTTTCGTAAAATGCCGTTGTGCTGTTTTAACAGTTGTTCGGCCTGTTCCCGGGAACACTGCCTTTTGCACATAACGCAGGCAGTTTTGACGTTGTTTCCGGCTTTTATACGATATTCTTCGGCTTTTGCAACAGAAATCTTGCAGATAGCGGCGATTATGCGGTTGCCGCGGTCAATCAGTTTGGCGCAGGCAGGGGTAACGTCTATCATATAGTTGCCGTAAGTTTTGCCGATTTTTATCATGGAGGCGGTTGAAAGCATATTTAAAATCATTTTCTGGGCGGTTCCCGCTTTCATGCGGCTGGAACCGGCGATAACTTCCGGACCGACCGGAGCCGTAATGCAAACGTCGCACAATGGCTTTAATTTGGCCTCCGGGTTGCAGGTTATGCCGACGGTATTGGCGCCGCGGCAACGCGCCTCTTTAAGCACAGTCAAAACATAGGCCGGATTGCCGGATGCGGAAATGCCGACGACGACATCGTCAGGCAGCGGAGAAAAGGCGTTTATGTCCGCAAGGGCTTTTTTCCGGCTGTCTTCGGCATTTTCTACGGCGTGGCGCAGGGCTGCGTTTCCTCCGGCGATAAACGCCTGTACCATTGTGTCCGGAACGGAAAATGTCGGCATACATTCGGCAGCGTCCAAAACGCCGAGCCTGCCGCTGGTTCCGGCGCCGAAATATGCCAGCCGCCCGCCTTTGAAAAAGGCTCCGGCGATGAGGTCAACTGCCCGGGCAATTTCCGGTAGTGCCTTTTTAACGGCTCGTGCCACTTTCATATCTTCATGGCTGATGGCTGCGACTATTTCGTCGGTTCCCATCAGGTCGATACGGCGGGTTGCAGGGTTTCCCTGTTCGGTCAGGATGTTTTTTTTCATGGTATCTCCCTCTTTTTGCAGAATAATTAAAAGATAACCAAAAAACTTTAAGAATTAATAAAAAAACTTGTTGACATTATCGCAAAAATAAGTTTTTATTCCTCTTGTCAGGTTAAAAGATTTGTTCTTTTTCCCTCGCAGAAACGATTTTAGCGGAGGGGTGGCAGAGCGGTCAAATGCAACGGACTGTAAATCCGTCGACTTTCGTCTACGATGGTTCGAATCCATCCCCCTCCACCAGTTAAAAATCGTCGAGATAATAGGTTTTTGTTTCAGGTTTTTGGTTTGAGCGGGTGTAGCTCAATGGTAGAGCAGAAGCCTTCCAAGCTTATGACGAGGGTTCGATTCCCTTCACCCGCTCCAAAATTTCCTTTAATAACAGCCTCGTCGTAACACAATATTTTAGGGTATAAATTCATGGCAAAAGAGAAGTTTGAACGCAGTAAGCCACACTGCAACATCGGAACGATTG
>OJMH01000068.1_pt1 | contig 149096 bp, 145 predicted proteins | sample 1597111 | NCBI WGS metagenome assembly OJMH01 (sample SAMEA2452115, study PRJEB22498) | human gut metagenome | reverse complement strand
AACCACGCCCAATGTGAAAAAACTGCATGAGTCTTCCGCCCAATATTAAAAAAAAGCCGGAACTGTTGGTTCCGGCGGTTAATGTTTACGATATAAGATAAATGTATTAAAAATCTGTTCTAATGATAACTGTTCTTGTTGTAAACGGGTAGGGTGTTTTGAACGGCGAGGATTTCCAGATGGCGTCGTAGATTCCGTGGTTGAACTCATCTGATTTTGATTGCTGGATAGCTTTGCATTGTTCAAGTTCGCCTTTGTAGTTGATTATGAGCTCAACCTGCACCTGCGGTCTTGATTGCCCGAGCAGAGCGAGCTTCATTCTTGTCCATTTTGACTGGGTTCTGTTGGCTTTTATCTCTTTTTCAATGCCTTTTTGAAATCTTTCCAAATCCATGTAGGTTCCGTCAGAGTTAAAGCTGTAAACGTAGTTCAAATAAGCCCATACATCAACCTGACGGAGTTTTCCTGATGGATAACTGTAAACAATCCAGGCTCTGGGCGAGGTTTTTGTTCTGAAAGTTACATATTTGAGCTCTTTTGACTCTCTGTCGTACATCAGTTCGGCATTTCCGTCTTTTACATAAATAAAATTGCGCAACTGGGTATTTTCTCTGGGCATGGTGCGGAAATTTTTGTAAACCGGCTGATATTTGCTGACATCAATGGTTTCGTTGAGATTTTTGAATATTTGTGCGGTTGCTTTGTTCACCATTCTGAAATCTCTAGACTGGCTTCTGACAAGTTTTTCAGGAACAATTGTACTCGCATAAACATTAGATGCGGCAAAGAACAGTACAGTAAGAATGAGTAATATCTTCTTCATATTTTTCCCCTATATACTTATAATCCATTTTTATTTTATAAGTATTTTGATTTCTGCGCAAGGTTTTTAGGTTAAATATACGACTGTTGACATCAAAAACTTCTGCCGGATATAATTATATATAATCTTTGGAGCATTAATGTATTACAGGATTTTTATACTGATAGCGTTGTTTTTTTGCGGATTTGGACGCTTATTTGCTGCGGAGCTGCCGTCGTTTTACAATGATAACGAAGCTATGCAAAAAAAAGTGCTGCAAACAGGCTTCAAACTCCTGAATGCAAACAATATCCAGAAACATTTTTTCTTTTATTACGATACTGACTCAAAAATACGCGTAGAACAGCGTTTTTATACAAAAAAGATAATTTTCTACAAAGGAATTGTCCAAATTGTTGAAAACGATGATGAGTTTGCCGCGCTAATCGCCAGAGAAATCGCATATGCAATGGATGCGAGGTTCGGAATTTTCAGGCGGACATCTATGGGCTATAATCCGAGAAAATACGAAATAAAGGCCGACCGGAGGGCGGTGGATTACCTTGTGCGTGCGGGTTACAACCCTATCGGACTTATTACTGTCTATAATAAGCTGCTGGCGGAGCCATCGGCTTTTTGTGAATCATTTTTGATTAAACATAAGGGCTCGGAGCGAATTTTGAGCATTTATGATTATATTTATCAAAAATATCCGTATTTTATTGCGCATAATGATTATCTGGAAACCCCGAGTTATCAAAACTTCTTAAAAACAAGCAAAGAGGAGCGAAAAAAAATCAGACTCATTCATCAAGCGCGTATGAAACTTCTTCATAAGCACAATTCATCCCAAAATCCGCCGGAAATTCCCGCAACTTTTGATTTGAACAATTATAATATATATAATGCGGTATTAGAATATGAAAATTACGACCGCTACGGGCTTGAGGAACTTCAGGAATTTGTTAATAGCCGTGGAGGTGAGGATTAATGCTCAAAAGAGTTTTCAGCTTTATTCTTTTGTGTATGGTGCTTTTTATGCAGACATCAGCCTTTGCTGCTGCGCAAAAGCGCCCTGTTTCTAAAAAACAACAGACTTCCGTCAAAAAAACTTATACAAAAAAGAACTCCAGCCCGAAAAAATCCTCCTCAAAAAGTAAAATTAAGAAAGAGGAGCCCGAAAAGCCTGAATTTTATATTCCGCCAGTGCCTGATCCTGCTGCGGAGGCGCTTGCGGGAAAAGGCTACAAAAAAAAGGTTTTTGAAGAAAAAATTATCTTGGAGGAGACGCCTGTTTCGCTTTTGGAAACTTCTTCACCTAAAAATAAGTACACTCCGGTCACAGAGCAGGACGAAATCCCTGTTTGCGGGGTTTGTGCGGATATAAAACCGGAAGTTAATTCTTTGCAGGCTGCAGAAAATGAGTCCGCAGTGCATTTAAAGCCTGTAAAGAAAATCAGCACAAAATGTAAGTGGATAAAGGTTGTCCATAACGGGAAAAACAAAAAAATCTCAATCCCTTTCCCTCTCATCGGGGAAACTGTGCAATTTAAAGTTTTAAATGATGTTGTTGAAAATGATAAAGTGCTTATTTCTGCGGGTTCAGATGTTTTTGCTTCGGTCGGAGAGGTTTCGCCCCGCGGAATGGGCGGCGTGCCGGCTGAAATGACGATTGAAAAATTTTATTTGCTCAATGATAAAGGGGAAATGGTTGAGCTGGACGGAGAGGTTAACAGCAGCGGATATACTCTTGCTGTTTGGATAGGGCTGGTTGAGCTGGCTACTACGCCTTTTTTGTTCGGGCTTGCCGCGCCTCTTTTGAGGGTTTTGCCCGGCGGACAGGCGATTGTCACGCCCAGAAAAAAATATACAGTTTATTATCGGACGTAATATGTCTTAAAAAGAGCTGTTTTTTATTGACAAGGCGCAGGTTTTGGCAATATAATTATGAAAATGGTTAAATGGAGTCAGTTATGAAAAAGTTTTTAATTGGTTTAATAGTTTTTATTGCAGCTTCTACAGCCTGTTTTGCTGATAATGTTTATATTCTTGAAAAAGACGCACCGAATCAGCAAAGGGTTATGAAAATAGGTTATCGTGTGCTGAATGCAAACCAGATTGAAAACCGTATGACATTCTTGTACAGCAATAAAAACGTTGTAAATGCTGCTGCTTACGCCAGAAGCAAAACAATTGTTATTTACAAAGGTCTTTTGCCCTTTATTGATGATGATAATGAGATTGCTGCGATTATCTGTCATGAAGTCGCTCACGGGCTTGATTATTTTGCAGGATACTGGCGCAGGGTGGCAATGGACTTTCTTCCTAAAAAATATGAGCGAAAAGCTGACCTCAAAGGCGTGGATTTGATGGTAAATGCCGGATACAACCCTGTTGCGATGATTGTTGTTCTCAACAAAATATGCGATGAGCCCTCATATTTTGAAAATGGGGGTACACATCCTGCGGGTTCTGAAAGACTTGCTGCGGTATATGAATATATTTATGCAAAATACCCTGCTTATCTTGCAGACAATGACTATAAAAACAACCTTTATTACCAGAATTTCCTGCTTACTTCAAAGGCTGCGCGTGAACAAATCAGGAAAAAATACAATCAGTCAGCAGTTGTACCCGTAAGCAATAAAAAGACCGAAGAGTCAAAGTAACTGTTTTTTAAGTGCTTTATGTCTAATCACTTTGTAAAATTATTTTCATTATTTCTGGTCACTGTATTTTCAATGCAGTGTGCAATGGCTTTGCCGGTTTATACGGAAAATATTGATTTGGAATATGTGAAATCAAAAAATTCTCAGAAAAAAGAATTTGTAATGCCTGTTTTTGTGGATGAAGCAGCAGCTCAACTCCCCAAAGACTGCAAAAAACCCCGCTACATACCCAGACAGTTTGTGGATATTGCTTTTGTTAATGTAAGCGTGGATTCTGTAGAGAAAAAGGCTTTTACTCCGGTAGTGTTTAAGGATATACCGGTAAAACTCGGAGAAGAGGACAAATATTTTGTAAAACCGGTTTTTAGCGGCCATATTTCGGTCGATAACCTAATTCCTGTGAAGGTTTCGCCGGATGCCTTGATAAAACCGGTAAGCAGACCCGTTCCTGCGGTTGTCAACGGGGTGAAAACAAATATCCCGCAGGAATACCCGCTAGTCGGTACAAGAGTAAGCTTTAAAATCAAAGAAGATGTTTTTAAGGACGGTAAGCTTTTTATAAAAAAAGGTACGAACGCTTACGCAATAATCGGAAGGTCTGTGCCGGCTATGTTTGGTGGCGCTTCGGGTGAAGTGCAGGTCGATAGATTCAGGACTTTTGATGTTGATGGAAATATTGTACGATTAAGCGGAGTTATAGAAAACGAAGGCTTTTCTACCGGATATTTGACAAATCTGATAGGCATGGCTCTTGTTCCTTTTACTTTTGGCACTTCGGCGCTCCTTGTTTTTCTTGTTCCTGGTACCTCAGGTGCAATTAAGCCCGAACTTCTTTATACATTGTATTACGACTCAGAAAGAAACTAAAAAGATTTACATTGCGCCATATTTTAGATACTATGACATTAATTATGATTAGACTTAGAGAAAAGGTTCATGAAATAGCCTATAAAATTAGTAATTTGCGTTTTGTTGTAAATTACCGCAGAATGTGGCCTTATGTTAAACCTTACTGGTTTAGGGCTTTGCTGGCTGTAACCATTTGTATCCCGATAGGGGCTCTCGACGCTGTTATTGCGCTTTCGTTGAAGCCATATATGGATTTGGTCATGGTCGAGAAATCCGTGCAGTCGCCGTGGTATATTCCTTTTGGAATTGTTGCATTTACGTCGGTTCAAGGAGGTTTGAATTATCTTGCTACATATTTGAATACCTGGGTCGGTGCAAAAATTACAAATGGCTTGAAGTTTACCTTGTATCAGAAAATGTTGACTCTGCAAACCTCATTTTTTGACCAGAGAAATTCCGGTGATGTAATTTTTGCATTTAATAACAACGCTGATATGGCTTGTTCGGGTCTTTTGGACAATCTTAAGGTCTTTACTCAGCGTCTTTTTTCTTCAATTTCGCTTGTCTGCGTGCTGTTTTACAATTCTTGGCAGCTCGCTCTTATTGCTGTAGTTGTTTTGGGCTTTGCATTCTTGCCTGTTGCCAGAATAAGAAAAAGAATCAACGATGTTATGGGTAAAACGCTTGTTGCCGACGCTTCGGTTATAACTGCATATAATGAGGCATTTTCCGGTAACAAAACAATCACTGCATACAATTTGCAGCCTCAGCAGACCGACCGTTTCTTTGAAATTTTAAAAGGAATTTTTACTCTCAGGATAAAACTTGTCCAGAAAACCTCCTGGCTTTCTCCGATGATGCATGTGGTCGTTTCTGTCGGGATAGGGCTCGCTATTGGCTACGGAAGCCATTTGATTTTGACAGGAAAGATTACAAGCGGAAACTTTGTTTCTTTCATTACTGCGCTTATCATGCTGTATTCTCCGGTCAAGAGCATAGGAAACAACTTCAACCAGGTTCAGCTTTCTTTCTTTGCCATAGAACGTGTTTTTGACATGCTGGATATGGAACCTGAAATAAAAGACAAAGAAAACGCTAAAAATATGCCATCTGACTATTCAGAGATTGAGTTTAACAATGTAAATTTTGAATATACTCCTAATGTTCCTGTGCTAAAGAATATTAATCTTCGTGTTAAAAAAGGCGAAACCGTTGCTTTCGTCGGGAACTCGGGAGGCGGAAAAACAACGATTGTAAATCTTCTTCCCAGATTTTATGATGTAAAATCCGGTTCAATTACCGTTGACGGAACTGACATTAGAGATTTTTCGCTAAAGTCTTTGAGAGGCAATATTTCTGTTGTTTTTCAGGATAATTTCCTCTTTTCCGGTACAATCAGAGAAAATATTTTGCTCGGCAATGAAAACGCTACTGAAGAAATGCTCCAGAAGGCTGTTAAAGCGGCTTATCTTGATGATTTTATTGCAGAACTGGAAAAAGGACTCGATACATTTATCGGAGAAAGAGGGATTTTGTTGTCTGGCGGTCAAAAACAGAGAGTTGCTATTGCCAGAGCCTTTCTTAAAAACGCCCCTATTGTTATCCTTGATGAAGCGACTTCCGCGCTTGATAACAAAGCAGAAGCTGTTGTGCAAATGGCTATAGATAACCTTATGCAGGACAAAACCGTTTTTGTAATCGCTCACAGGCTTTCAACTATCCAAAATGCTGACAAAATCGTTGTAATAAACCAGGGTGAAATCGTTGAAACAGGCACGCATGAAGAGCTTTTGAATATTGAAAACGGCGCTTACAAATCCCTTTATAACGCACAATTCAAAAATAAAGAAGATGAGTTTGTTTCAGCTTAGCTAAATACTGATTTAACCATAGAAATATAAGAATCAGGGAAATTTATTACCGTACGCTTTGAAAGATAGTCAACACCGAGTTTCGCGGCAATAAAACCTATATTGTAGGTAGCTGAAACAAGCACAATCTTTGTTTTTTGCGTTTTTTCAGATTGTTTTGCGTTTTTTACAAACCATTCGCCTGCAAGTTCAGGTAAAAATTCCGTTTCCATCTGTAAATCGGAGAAAATCAGCCCGAACGGCTCTTCTGCTTCCAGTATTTCCATGCCTTCTCTTGCACAGGACGCAATACGCAGGTAATATTCACCCTCAATGCTTTCATCCAGCATTGTTTTGTGGAATTTTTGCCATTCACGGCTGTCTTCAACTACAAGAATACGTTTTTGCATAAGTTAATTATACGTCAACCCTAAAAAATATGCTCTAAATACTGTATTAATTATTTATATATATAATATATTAATAATATGTAAAGAAATGTAACGATATATACTTTTTATGAAATCCGTATATAAAAAATGTTTTTATATAAGAGTAAGTAAAAAATAAGTAAGTAAGGAGATACCAAAATGGGTTTAGCAGCATCACAAGCAAGATTGTTACTTTTAACAGCAAGAAAATCCGATCTTGAACTTAGAGCACAACAGATTACAAACACAGAAATGATTCTTGCAATGCAGACAGAAAAAATTGCGCAGGAATATTCAAACAAAATTTCAAACAAAGTTACAATGATGCAGACTTCAACAGATATGAACGACGCAACTTACAACCAGTCAGTAATTATGACTTACGAAGAATTGATTAAAGCAGGTTACACACTTCAATATGCCAATGGTGACGCTTATGACAATGAAGGTAACTCAACAGCCTGGTTGCAAGACCAAATTCAAAAAGGTGATATTATCATACTCAGTGCTACAACTGGCGAAGAAGTTGGCATTACCGGTTCTTCAAATTTCTATCAGACTTATTACACAGAAGATGATGATGCAGCAACTGCTGAATATGAATCAAAAATGGCTCAAATTCAAACAAAAGAAAAGAAATTGCAAATCGACCTCAACCAGATTGAAAACCAGCAGAAAGCTTGCGATACAGAAATCGATTCAGTTAAAAAAGTTATCGAAAAGAACATTGAAAGAACATTCAAAACATTCGCATAAGCTGAAATCAGACAAAAGATGTAGCAACCCAATTACTTACAATTTAAAAACCCGCTTGTTTGTTAAGCGGGTTTTTTATTTGCTTTTAAATTAATTAAAAAATCGTTGAGCCTGCGCTTCTGCAAGGTCTGCCTGCCTTAAAACCGCATCGATTCTTGCTGTTCTGGATTCTGCGGGGCTAATTTCAGCTTCCGGGCCTAGAATCGGACTCGGAATGTATGTTCTTTTCAGCTCGGGAAGCTCTGTATTCTCAGTTTTTGCTACACTTTGCGCAGCCAGTGACTGGCTTGCTATTGGTTGCTGCGCTCTGGGTTTTTGCATGTTTGTAAGCAAATCGCCTTTTTTATAATTGATATTTTGAGCCTGCTGCGCGGCTTGAGCCGTTTGTTTGGCTGCCATTTCCGCTTCTATTTCTTTTTTCAGCTCCTCAAGCTGCTGCGCATTAGCCTGTTCATCGGTTTTTGGTTCTTCTTCTTTGTCGAGGATTGATTTTTGAGGTCTGCCAAAGATTTTGTGAGAAATTTTTACCGCAGTGTCCGTGAACAGCGACATAACAACAGTTGCGATGAATGCAAATCTGCCTACATAGCCTGCGCCGATTTTTGCGCCGTAACCTGTCATTTTTATTGCGTTTTTGAGCGGGTTGGTTGACTTGAGGGGGCGCACTGTTTCTTTTATTCGGCCCCAGCTCAGGAGATTTCCAACCCATTTGAACGGTTTTTGCCAGAATTTGACTTTTCCGCTCTTGATGTTTTTGAGTTCGGCTTTGAGTGTTTTATATGCTGCTTCATCGCCTGCTTTTCCGGCTGCGTTGAGCTTTTCGATAGTTTCATGGTATTTTTTGTAGTTTTCGGGGCTCATTCCTATGTTTTTCAGGCCCGCTGCTTTGTTGAATACGCGCAATTGGAGGCCCATTGTGAGCATCATTGCCATAAAGCTGGCCATTGACTCTGCAAAGGTTTTAAATCTGTCGCCTTTTGGTGCGTCCAGCCCCTCTTTTAAGGACTGAGCAAGGAAAATTGCCTGCAAAGCAACTGCCAATTTGCCGCCTGCCATGCCGTTTGAAAGAGCTTCGAGCGCACGGAATGTGCCGCCGGAGAGCTTTTTGCCTAACGAATTGGTTATGTTTTTATAATTTTGGGTTAGACGCATTTTGTTGTAGATTTCGCCGAGAGTTCCGCCTTTTTGCAGGAATTTCGGCATTGGAACCCAGGCTTTTGAGGTGTTGAAAAACTCTGCATGCGTTTCAGGGTGCGCTTTTAACGCTTCAAAGATTTCTTTTGTATATTTGTGCGAATCTTTTGCTGTTTTTTCAAGAATATCTTTAAAAACTGTAGTGCCATGAGCCTTGTCATATGCTTCCATGAGCTCTCTTGCGCTTGTTGCAAGGTGCCCCATCGTACCGGTTGCCTGTCCCTGAGCCATTGAGCCGCCGACACTCGGTTTTGTCCAGATACTTCTTAAAATTTCGGATTTATTTACAACATTGTTTTTGAACCATTCATTAAATGCGGCAAGTTTTGTGCCTGTGCTTTTAAGAACGGGTTTATTGCCCAATCTGTCGCCGAATTGTTCGATTTTTCCGAAAAAAGTGTCGTCATAGTTGCCGCGGAGCTGTTTATTCAAAACAGATGATGCCCACAAAAGCGGAATCCCGAAACCTAAGGCCCCGCCGATTAAAACAGCCGGATTGTCCTGCGTTTTTTGGGCTTGTTTGAGTAATGTATTGTCTTCGATTTTTTTAGCACCTGCGTTGATTTGCGGATTGTTCGGATAAGCCGCAAAATTTGGGTTTTGACCCGGAAAATATGTGCTATTAATGTTTGATTGCATTATCTAACCTACTATATAACATTACCTGTATAAATAAAAACATTCGTGCCGAAATTCTTGCTTTATTATGAAGAAATGTTAACATTTAATTATTTTTTCCGGCGTAATCACAAAATCGGCTTTTTTATCAAAATTTTCTGCCGGAATTTCCTCACAAAGCAGCTCTTCGTAAATCACAATCGCTGTTTTTGTGTTTTCTTGTAATTTCCCTAAAAAACGGTCATAATAACCTTTTCCGTAGCCGATTCTGTATCCGGATTTGTCCGCACATACGGCAGGAATGAAAACTAAATCAAGATTTAAAGCAGAATCGCCGCATTTTGCCGCTGGCTCTTGAATATTGTATTTTCCGCAAACAAGCGGTGTATTTTCATCAAAAAAAACCGGAACAATCTCGTCATTTGAGATTTTGGGCAGGTGAAAAATTTTTTTACAGCTTGTACATAGCGGCAAAAGGTTGATTTCATTGTTAATCGGGTGGTAAATCATGATATTTTGCGCTGATTTAAATTCCTCCCAGCTCAGAATCTTTTCCAGAATTTTTTTTGAGGCGCTTTCGCAATTCAAATTTTTTCTTATGATTTTCGATATTTGTCTTAGTTGATTTTTCATATATAACTTTACATTCCGGCAATTTTTATATATAATATTATAACCACATAATGGTAATTTTTGAATGGACAAAAAAAAGTTAAGTATTAAACTTAAAAACGCTCGAATAGAAGCTGGATTGAAACAAGAAGACATCGCGAAGTTAATGAATCTGCCTATTTCTGCAATTTCAGTTATAGAAAACGGAAAAAGAGGCGTGGATGTTATTGAACTTTTGAGATTCGCTGAATTTTACCACAAACCGGTTGACTGGTTCTTCAACAGCGGGCAAAACCCCGACAGAAGACGATGGTATGACAAAGATTCCCAACTACGCGAGGCTGTTGAATTATTAAGAATCGCCCCCGCACGCTATCAAAAAAGCTGCGCATGTGCTATTATAGGATTCTTAAAAGACAGCGGACTTGTTAAGTAAATGGATGATAATCAAAACGATATTTGTCATTTAGTGAATCCGGAGTTTTCCGAACACGGCTATATTCAGGTTTATACAGGCAACGGCAAGGGAAAAACCACTGCCTCGCTCGGGCTTGCCACAAGAGCGCTGGGGCGCGGGTGGAAGGTGCTTATTGTGATGTTCACAAAAGGCGGTAACAACTATGGTGAACTGAATACTTTTCTTAATCTTGCGCCTGTGTTAAAGCAAAAAATAAAAATTGTGCAGGCAGGACTTGACAGGATAGTTTATTCAAACAATATTTCCGATGAAGACCGAAAAGTCGTGTCAGATGGCTGGGCTCTGGCCAAAAAAGCTATTTTAAACAATGAATATCAGATGGTAATCCTTGATGAAGCCAATATTGCGCTCGATTTGGGGCTTATCAGGCTGGATGATATGCTTGAAACTCTCAAAAATAAGCCCGACAGGATGGAAATAGTCCTGACCGGCAGAAATGCAAAGCCCGAAATAATCGAAATCGCACATCTTGTTTCTGAAATTCAGCCCGTAAAACATTACTGGGACAAAGGCATAAGTGCGAGGGAAGGTATTGAATTTTAACTAATTTAGTGGTTTACTTGTAATAATAGCGGATAGAACAGGAGAGTATTATGAGTCAGCCTTTTGCACAACAGTTTAAAACCAGATTGGCACTTTTGGTGTTTATAAAAGGTGCAGCTGCTCCGATGGTTTTGTATTTTGAGGATGTCAAGGCTGAATATGATGAGTTTTTGGCTGCAATGCAGCTTCCTGTGGGTAAATTAATTGAAAAAGAGCCCATCGGGCCTATTAAAAAGGTCGCTGTAATGTCGAACCAGATTGCTTCTCTGGCTATTCAGGAAGAACTTTGCCAACAGTAAGGGGTGTTAATGAAGTTAATTGAAATCAAAAACAATTTTGCAAAGCTCTATTATCTTCCGGCGGAAGAAGAGCTGAATATCGGCGATTTTTTGACAATTAACGACGGCTCTAAAAAACTTGCGGCACAGGTTGTGACCATTGAATCCACCAGCAAAGAGGATACAAACTGCGCTGTTGTAAAATTCAGCTTTAATCTTAACGAAAACTGCTCTGCAAGCGCATACACCGGCTATGTTCCCGCGCTTGATTCAAAAATCTGCAAAACCGACGCAAATGTAATAAAAAATATCTTCTCCAAAAAGGAAAAATCTGAGATTCTGGGCGATTTTGCTTCTTATCCGGAGCTTGATTTTTGCGTTGACAGCTCTTTTGCTAACAGTTTTACATGCGTTCAGTCCGATAGGATTGAAAACACAAAATATGTCCTTAACAAGCTGGCAAATGCGGCTCAACACGGCCTCATTGTTGATTTTGACGGTACGCTCGAGGTCGAAAATGCTTTTGTTTTTGAACTTGGTAAGAATTTTAAGCTCCCGATTAGCGTTGAAACTCTAAATTATATCTATGAAAACGACCTTATCGGCCTGACCGTTGAACAAAAGACGATTATTCAGGATATTGTGCTGGAAATTCAGGAGTATATTGAGTCCGAGGATAGCGGATATATCCCTTTCAACACGCTGCTTTCCGTTGTTGAGGAAATTTATAAAGAGGACAAATCCGTAAGCATTATTTTGTTCAGAAACAAGCTTCTGAAATACGGACAGATGAAGCTTTTTGCCTCTGAAGACGCTGAAATTGAGGCGCTTTTTGAAACTGTTGAAAAAAGAAATCTGGTTATTTTGAACCTTGAAAATGTTCCCCCTAACTGGAAAAGAGAGGCGCTAAATTTTGTTACCGGCCATACAAACGGCGAATTAAGGCTTTTTATGAATCTTGAGGACGAATCGGTCGATAAAAAGCTGCTGATGAACCTTTACAAAAAACCGAACATAAAACCGGTAATTTCTTCTGCATATTCTTCAAAATATGCAACAACTTTAAAATCCCTCGCGAGAAATATCCTCCTTTTTGCCCCGCAGGAGGAGCAAAAAAGCTATCCGACTTATACTTCTTTTCTTTCTTTGTTAAGGGATGATGATTTTGTGCTGTCGGGCGAGCAAACTTTTTATACACCTTTGATTTTGACCCCGCATGTGCCCAAAATCCCTGTGGAAGAAGCGGTTGAAGAAGAAATCATCGAACAGCCGGAAATAGTTGACGAGCTGCCTGCCGCGCTTGAGGATGAAACTGATGTTTCGGATATAAAAACTATTTTTGAGGAATCTGTTGAGGATGAAATTGCAAAAGACGTTGATTCAATGTTCTATGCTTCGCCAAAAGAGGAAAATCCCGCGCCTGTAGGAGATTTGAGCCCTCAGGAAGAAGAACTCCCCGTTCTTGACGAACCGGAGCCGTTGGGAGAACCCGAACCGCTTCATGATGAGGTTGAGCAGGAGGAATTGCCTGTTTCTGAGGTTGAAGAAGCGGAATCTGATACGTTAACGGAGCTTGAAGAAGCCCCGGAAGCACATGAAGAACCGGAAGCGGATGATTTGTTCTCTGAAAGTGACTTGGATATCCTTGATGAACTTGATGATGACGAAGAAGATGAAGACGGGGAAACCATTGAATTGGATTTGGGCGCTGATGAGGCGCAATCAGTCGACTCCGCAGAAATCTTTGATATAGAACAGCTTCCGCATTTGGAGGATTCTGCTGATAATATTGAAACTCACGACGCTGAACCTGAAGAAGCCGATATTTCCATTGATGAGCTGTCAGAGCTTGATACTTTATCTGATGAGGAGCCCGCAGAACCTTCCGGTTTTGATGACGATGAGTTAGAGCCGTTAATATCCGATGATGATGAGCCCTCTGAACCCGAATATGAGGAACCTGTTGAAGAACAAAAGCCCCAGGCTCCCAACATTCCTGTTTACACTACCGGAATGGACGAAAACCTGCGCCCTGACGAAACAATAAAAGTTGCCGAAGGAAATATTGTCTATCACCAGAAGTACGGCCGCGGGGTTGTGGAACAAATTATTACTTACGGAAAGAAAACACTTTGTTCTATCCAGTTTGATAATGTGGGAAGACGGCTTCTTGACCCGAATCTCGCTGATTTGAAACAAGCTTAATTGTGGACTGAATAGAAAACCTGTGTTATTCTAAAAACAGGTGAAAGTATGAACCAATACGTTAATCAATATAAAAAAACTGCCGTAAACACCGCTTCAAAAGAGCAAATTTTGCTCATGCTTTATGACGGTGCAATTAAATTTTTGCACAAAGCTAAACTGGCTTTTGAAACAAAGGATATTGAGCAGATTCATATTAACCTGACAAAAGCTGAAAGAATTATAACCGAATTTCAATCCACTCTCGACATGGAAAACGGCGGCAGATTCGCTGAAGAGCTCTATGCGCTTTATGAGTACCTGAATAACAGGCTTTTTCTTGCAAATATTAAAAAACGCACGGATTATGTGGATGAAGTTCTAAAACATCTTACGGAACTGCGCGACACGTGGCGTGAGGCGATAATGAAGTTCAAAGCAGAAGGCCACAGCCTCGCAGAACTTGAAAATTCCGGCGCAGATGGCCCTCCTGAGGAAGAAATCCCACGCCTTGAAGACGATTTTGAGATATAATTATGAGTTTAAATATGGACAATCTGGAAATGAAGTACAAGCAGCTATACGAAATTTCTTTGCAAATCGGCGAACTGATTGAGCGCGGTTTGTATAATGAAATTTCTACCTATGCTGCAAAAAAAGACAAGGTTCTTGCCGAAGTTATTAAATTTTCTCAAAAAGTTGCGCAAAGCGGCGAGGACAGCTCTTATCTGAGGCCCCTGTGCTTAAAAATTGAGGCTCAGGAGAAGAAAAATCTCGAAGCTTTGAACAAAATCAGAGAGGAAATAAAAGAAGAACTTCACAAAAGCAATCAAACCCACAAAATTGTGAACGCATATTCTTCTTCTATCCCCGAGTCCGGCAATATCCTTGATTGCAGTGAATAGTATGATGAATTTTTTGCAAAATAAACAACTTGCGGCGTCACTTACCGTAATTTCAAATTTTATTCTTATTCTTTTTAAATTTCTTGCAGGCTTTTTATCGGGAAGTATCAGTATAATTTCAGAGGCGGTGCACTCTTGCAGCGATTTGCTTGCGGCGGTCATAACGCTCGTTTCCGTGAAAAAATCTGAAAAACCGGCTGATGATGACCATCAGTTTGGCCATGGAAAGTATGAGGATTTTTCGGGTTTAGTGCAGGGCGTGCTTATAATAGCAGCGGCAGCCTATATTATATGGGAATCTGCGCAAAAATTGAGCGGAAAAGTCGAGCCAATGTCACATCCGGAGCTGGCCATCGGGGTAATGCTTATTTCTGTGCTTGTGAACTGGATTTTGTGCATTTATCTGTTCAAAGTTGCGAAAAATACGGATTCTATTGCAATTTACGCTGACGCAGAGCACCTGAGGACGGATATTTATTCCTCTTTTGCTGTTTTTGCCGGCCTGCTGGCAATCAAACTGACCGGCTGCCATTTTCTCGATCCTGTGATTGCTTTGCTTGTTGCGGCTTTTATTGTAAACTCCGGCTGGAAAATCTGCAGGGATTCTTCGGATAATTTGCTTGATGCGTCGCTTCCGCAGGCTGATATTGAGGCAATTGAAGAAATTATTAAAGGATATGAAGATATAAGGGATATTAAAAACATAAAAACCCGAAAATCCGGCAAAGACAAGGAAATCGTGATAACTTTGCATGTTGACGGCCGCAAAACCATTGCTTTTGCGCACAGGCTTTGCGATGAAGTTGAATCAGCAGTCGAAAAACGGCTCGGTAATACGTCTGTCACGATTCATATTGAGCCTTTGAACTGCGAGCAGCCCGCACAGGTCAAATAATTCCGCCAGTTTCCCATAATGTCCGCTATTAAGCAGCTCAAAAAATCTTTCAAACGCCTGGGGAGCCAGTTTTTTGACCGTTTCTTTATCAACATAAAGCCCCTCGGCAAAACGTGCAAAAAGCTCTGACGGACGGGAATAATATTTGTTTAGCCTGTTAATTCTCGCTGAAATCCGCTTCATCATCCGCTGGTGCGATTTTAGATTTATATATGCAGCAAAATATTCGTCAAACTGCGGAAAATCCGCAAGAAAATCCTTTGCGCAGTATGTTTTTATCCTGCCGGAGAATGGCGTTTTGACTTTTACGCGGTCATATTTGAGAAGATAGCGTGCGTCCGTTCTTTTTAGCGGTGAATCGAGCTTTTTATACGGTGCGGAGCGCTTAAAATCAGGGTATTTTGACTTGATTTTTGCGTCAAGCTCCTTTATTAAGGCTTTTTCACGAGTTTTCATATCGTTCAGGCGCTGCAATGCCGTATTTTTGTCAACGAATTTCGTTACCTCAAGCAATTCTTTTTCAATTTGAGCAGTGTTTTGCGTTTTGAAAAGCATTTTAAGGCTTCCATGGTTCCTTGCAACATCGGGTTCCAGGCAATAATGCGCGTAATGCGCAAATTCATGCACAAGCACCTCGATTTTTCGCCCGACATCCAGAACGGACGAAATATCTATCCTGTTTTTCATAAAAAATCCCTGATGTCCTCTTGCGCGGGTTCCGGTATTTACGCTGATTCCGCAGTCTTTTACAAATTTTACTAGGATTTTGAACTTTTCTTCAGGGCTCATTTTGTTGAATCCGCAATCCACTTCAAATACTCATCATGCCCGAGCTCAACCGGCACAGCAACGATTTCGGGCACAGAATATTCATGCAGCGAGAGAATTTTCTCTTTTAATGCGTCAAATTTGGATTTTTGCGTCTTAATAATCAAAAGCAGCTCTTTATCCGTCTGAACCTGCCCCTCCCAGCGATAAACCGAGGTTACGCTGTCAATTATATTCACGCACGCAGCAAGCTGTTCGTCAACGAGCGAAGTTGCGATAAGATTTGCGCTAAAATCGTTTGGTACAGTGCAGTAAACAAGAATATTTTCCATAAATTGTTCCTTTTTAAATCATTTTGTGCGGATTTAGTATATTTTTCGGGTCAAAAAGCTTTTTAATCGACCTCATTACGTTCAGCGTGTCATTTCCGAGCGCCTGCGGCAAGAATTCGGCTTTCTGGCAGCCAATCCCATGCTCTCCGGAAAGCGTTCCGCCAAGACTCAATGAAAGCTCAAATAATTCGGCTTTTGCTTTTTGAAAATTGCATTTTTGCGCCTCATCGCGCAAATCCAGAGCAAAATTCGGATGAATATTGCCGTCGCCGATGTGCCCCATTATCATAGTGATAAGATTGTACTTTTCGGAAATCCTTTCAATGCCCTTTGCCAGCTCATAAATCTTTGAGCGCGGCACAACAACATCCTCTGTAATCACATTCGGCGCTAATTTTGCACATGCCCCGAAAGAAGCCCGTCTTGCTGTCCAGATTCGCTTTTTGTGCTCTTCATCGCGGGCGCATTCTATGTGCGAAGAATGAAATTTGCCGCATTCTGACACAACAAGCTCCTGCTGGTGCTCCACAGAGGCCCTGTCGCCGTCAACTTCAATCAGCAAAACCGCTTCTTTGTCGCATAAAAGCCCTGACGGGAAAAATTGTTCGATTGTCTGGAGTGTTTTTTTATCAAGCAAATCAACAACCGATGGTGTAAGATGATTATTTATAATCGAGCTGACCGCGTTCACTGCGTCGTCAAGGCGGTCAAAATATGCAAGCAGCACATTTGAGCATTCAGGTCTGGGAATTAGCTTTAAAACAGCCTCTGTAACAATCCCTAAAGTGCCCTCGGAGCCCGTAAAAAGCTGTGTAAGGTTGTATCCCGTTACATTTTTGGGCGTTTGGGCGCCTGTGCGTATGATTTTTCCGTCTGCAAGCACAACCTCCAAATCCAGCACGTAATCTTTCACTGTTCCGTATTTAAACGCCCTCGGCCCGCCCGAAGAAAGCGCAATCCCTCCGCCAATTGTTGATACTGCAAGGTTTGACGGGTCAGGCGGATAAAAAAGGCCTGCTTTTTCAGCCTCTTTTTGTATATCGGCAATAACTGCCCCCGGCTGTACGCGGCAGGTTAAATTGTTGATGTTGAGTTCCAAAATTTTGTTCATTTTTGAAAAATGAAGAATGATTCCGCCATCGACGGGTGCGCAGCCACCTGCGTGGTTGGTTCCAGCGCCGCGCGCAATGACAGGAATGTTGTAGCGGTTTGCAATTTTCATTATATTGGCTGTTTGTCCGGTGGTTTCAGGGAAAACGACCATGCATGGCTTATCCGCCTTAAATTCAAGGTGCGCGCAATCATACGCGTAGGCATAAACCCCCTCTAAATCGGCGATTATGTTATCTTCTCCGGCAATATTCTTAATTTCTTCATAAATTCCGCGCTCAAAGCGGATATTTTTATCTAAAAGCATACCTAGATTATACTCTATAAACTTCTCATTTTAAAATTCTTAAGAACATTTTAATAATAAATGTAATATCTCTTCCAAGTACCCGTCTAATGATTATAAAAATCACAACGCCGCCTGATAATGTGGAAAATACAAGAGGAGAGAGATTATGCAGAAATTCTTTGTTACGATTATGTCCCTGTTGATTATGTCAACAGCCGCGCAGAAAGCAGAATGCGGGATTATTCCTATGAACAGGTTTGATGAAGATGAGGCTGTGGCAGAGATTTATGAAAAAATTACTCCCGCGATAGTTTCGGTTGAAGCGGACTTAAAAGACGGGCTTTCCAGCGGTACGGGCTGCATAATTGATTCAAAAGGCATAATTCTCACCAGTTCCCATGTAATTGACTCCGCAACAAATATTCAGGTCACAATGTCAACCGGAGAAGTCTTCAAAGGCGAAACTTTATCGCTTCTCGGCAAGGATAAAGACCTCGCATTGATAAAAATTAGCCCCAAAAGGCCGCTTCCTACTTTAAAACTCGGAGATTCCGAAAAAGTAAAGGTCGGGCAGCGCGTTCTGGCTATCGGGAACCCTTTTGGCTTTAACGGCACGCTCACAACCGGTATTGTGTCAAGAATTGATTATACAAAGAACAAAATTCAGACGGACGCTGCCATAAACCCCGGAAATTCAGGCGGGCCAATTCTCAATATTCATGGAGAGGTTATCGGAATCAGCCAATCTATTTACAATCCCGATAATAACATCTCAAACATCGGAATCGGTTTTGCAGTGCCGGTAAATGAGGCAAAAAACTTTATAAAACTCACGCTTTCCGGAAATTACATCTCAAAGGCGGATGAAAAGTAATGCACGAAACCACCACAAACGACCTTTTTTACAATCTTGATGATATTCGCAATCTGTTTTTTAAAGCAGATTGCGATAAATTCTACAAAGGGTATAAAATCAGCCGCCAACTTTCTCTATGGTCGCATGAAACCTGCCCTCAGGTTGTTTATTTTAGGAAATTAATAAAAAGTTGAACTTTTAATCGAAAAGGTCATGCTGAGCTTCTTTCAGCAGCTCATAAGCGAAAACAATGAAACAAGTTCAGGGCAGCAGTATCATTATGTTTTTTGTAAACTTGTATATAAGTCTTTTTTCGCAGGGCTGGACAAAGTTTTGATTTTGTGCATAAATATAAAAGCAGATAAGTAAAAGAACTTGGAAAATGAGAATAAGAAAGTACCAAAAACGCTGTTTCTATACTAACTCGAAAGCTTTACATGATGTTAAAGCAGCTTTGCGCTGTAAATAAATTTATGTAAGGTCTTTTGAGGAATCAGAAGGCTTTTTTGTTGCTTTAAACCAAAAATTTAAACCTTTTGTAACAAAAAACAAAAAAATTAGCACATTTTTCAATTCAGAAGCTTTAAAAGTACATAAAAATTAAATGGAGAATTAATAAAATGAGAAATAACCGACGATACACAAGGAAAAACTCAAAAATCGTATTAGTTATGAATTTGGTTTGGGGTCTATAATCCCTGACCTTGTGTAAAGGAAAATTATGTCGTTAAAAATTGTATCAACATTTGGTGACCACACCTCATTATATCCACTAGCCGTAAAAGATTGCGTAAACAGTTTAGGTATGACTGCGTTTTCATACGACGCAGGCGGCAAAATCGAAGCAAAAGACAGATTTATAGACGAATTCGGCACTCAGGCAATTTGGCTCGGCGGTTTACCGTTTTTCAAATGGGCTTTCAACAAAACCGCATATAAAGCCGCAAAATTAAACCCGAATATCGACATGCGGCTCGTTGCTGACAAAGATCAGTTTGAAGTTGCAACAAAATATGCAAAAAAATACGCGAAAAAATTAGAGGATAAAAACCTCATAAATTCACTTACCGACGCGGGCAAACAATCAAAACTTTTCAGAAATCTTTTCCTTTCTAAATTTGCAACCGCAACAGCTTTAACGCTGGGCTCTTTCTTCACGCTCGTTAAGCTTAAACAGGAATATACAAAAAAACAAATTGAAAAAGAATTCTGGGAAAAGAAAGCAAAAGAGGGCTTTTACAAAAACGATGTGGCAAAAAGCCAGGCATTTAAAGGCTTTGCAGCGAATTCCGCTCCAAAAACAGCAGAAGCTGACAATTCAAAAAAATCCCCCTCCTTTAAAGGCGCAGCAAGCTTTATGCAAAGTTTCATGTTCGACCCTGTAAAAAACCTTTTCATTGTTGATGCAGGAATCACGGGCGAAAGACTCGCAAGCTCAAGAACAAAATCCGAATTCGTTGAATATTCTATTAAAGAAGGCAGTTTGCTGCTGTTTATGTACGTTGCCGGAAGATACGTACAAAAAGGAATCGAAAAATTGAGCGAAAAAATCTTCAAAAAACCGATTGAGCTCCATGCCGAGTTCCTCGCTTCTGATGAGCTGAAAAATTCGATTTCCAGCGGCAAAATCAACAAAGATTTAGAAACTTTCTCAAAAATTGTTGACAACAAAAAAGCCATTTATGAATTCTTCTATGCTGATAAGAATTCGGGCAATATTATTGTTCAGGCGGCTAAAAAATCGGGAATTCTTTCTACTTTGAAAGACGCGTCCAAAAAAGATACAGGATTAATCAACCCTCACCAGTATATTGACGCTGAAAAAATGAAAGAACTTGCTAACAACCTGAAAAAAGTATCTGAAAGTTACAAAAAATCAGGCGAGGGGCTTGAACAGTTCCTTAAAAAAGCAACCAACCTTAAAATTGGTTCTGTTGCTGCGAATATTGGCGTTTCCTGCCTGTTCCTCGGGCTGATTGTTCCCTATGCAATGCTTAAATACAGAGAAAAACAAAACGGCAATAAGGAATTCCACGTCCAGAAGCAGATTCAGCAAAATCTTGAGAACAATTTCAAAGCAAGATACAATGCCTAGCGCAAAATGACGCCTTATACCATAAGGCAACCATGCTTTTAAAGTAAATGTAAATTTTTATTAAAATTAATATTAAAATGTTATCATTTTTTCCTAAAATGATTTACTATAACATGTAACAAATCCCCAAATCTCCTCCCAAGATTATGAAGTATAAGCAGCAAGGCTGCTTTTTTTTTGCGTAAACTATTTTAATCTTGACTTAATTGTTAAAAAATCTTAATAATAGAGTATGCAAATAGCAAATTTTTGTTTTATGATACTTAAAGCAAACGTAAAAGAATTTTAAGTTAAGTTCTAATGGAGAAAAAATGTTAAACGTTTCAATGAATTGCTCACCTATCCGCCCCTCATTTGCAAGAAATGAAGACCGAATCAGACGGCGTAATGAAATGCTTGATGATATGTCGGTTACAACGCGTGTTCTCAAGGATAGAAACGCTGATGATGAAACTAAAGCCCGTGAGCTGGACAAATTGGGGAATAAAATTTCTAAATCTATGAACCCGACAAGCCCTTTTAAAACCGTTGTCGTAACCGGAATCACTACAGGAACGGGATTTTTGCTCGGAAGAAAAGTTGTTGGCAAACGCGCCCTTGAAATCGTAGGAAAAAACACAAAAATCCTCGATAATCTCTCTGCAAAAACAGAAAAAATGTTCAATAGATTAAAAGGCATTAAATCCAGCGAAGAAAAAACTTTCAAAGGCTTTATGACCAGATTGGCGAATGATTTAACACAAAAACTTGAAAAAGCAGGCACGAAAAATATTTCTGTTGATGAATTAAAAACACTTCAGGAAAATCCTGCACAACTCAGAAAAACTATTGCACAAAACCTGACCAAAGACGGAATTACCACTACAGGAGCGCTTGTTGGTGCCGGAGCCGGCTTTGAACAGGGCGTCAGAGATAACGACAAAAACGGAAAACCCGATGTTATCCAGAATCTTCAGGAAGCAAGCACAATGTCAACCTTTATGAAAGCTTTAAACCTCGCTTCTGACATTGCATGCTAATAAAATAACAAATTCTCATAAAAAAACTGCTTCCCCGACCGGAGGCAGTTTTTTTATGCTAATCTGATTTTATGAACGAATTGTTTAAGGTCAAATTGATAAAAGCGAACAGGGCAGAACTTGAGAAAATCGGCTTTGATTCTTCTTATGCGCGGCAGGGCACGGACAAACACCGATTTTTGTCCTTGAAAATTTATTCTTTGTCACCTGCGCAGGCAAATATCATCAAACAGGCTGCGCTCGCAGGCGGCACCGACGCAGCTGTTCACAGGGAGGTTATTACCGGCAAAATCGAAAAGTCTGATTGCATTCTTTCCGGAAGTTTGTCCGAATTGAAAAAAATCGCTGAAAAACTTTCGTGCCAGCCTTTTAAACTCGGTATTCTTGGCAAAAAAATCCTTGAGCTTATTGAAATTCAACCTGAACCGATAAAAATCCGCAATACTGTTTTCGATTGGGAAAGACCTTATATTATGGGGATTTTAAATGTCACTCCTGACTCTTTTTCTGACGGCGGTGAGTTCTTTGACACTAAAAAAGCGGTTTTGCATGCTGCGGATTTAATAGAAAACGGCGCAGATATCATTGATATAGGCGGTGAATCAACCCGTCCTTATGCTCAAAAGGTTGATGTTAATGAGGAAATCAGGCGTGTTGTTCCTGTTATTGAACAAATCAGGGCTTTGTTTCCGGAAATGCCGGTTAGTATTGATACAAGAAATTCAAAAACGGCAAAAGCGGCTTTTTACGCGGGTGCGGACATTATAAACGATGTTTCTGCAATGGAATGGGATTCAAAGATGAAAAAAACGGCCCTGGAGCTTGATGTTCCGGTAGTTTTGAACCACTCAAAAGGAACTCCCGAAAATATGCAGGAAAATCCGCAATATTTTGATATTTCAGAAGAAATTTATGATTATTTTGCCCGAAAAATCAATGAACTCACAGAATACGGGTTTTTAAAAAAGAATTTGATAATTGACCCCGGTATTGGCTTCGGAAAAACAAAGGAGCAAAATTTTGAGCTTTTAAAATCGGTTGCAACCCTGAAAAGCCTTGGCTGCCCGCTTCTGGTCGGCCATTCAAGAAAAACTTTCTTAAAAGAGCAAATCGGCTCAGAAAATATAGCGGATTTGGACAGAGCAACAAATATAATCAGCTCCTATCTTGTAAATGAGGGCGTGAACTTTCTGCGGGTGCACAATGCGGGCGATTTGAAAATGCTTTTGGATTTAAATAGGGCGCTATTTTGAAGATTTTGATATATTTTGAAAAACTTCGTCAAAAGTTTCTATTGGCGTAAATTTGTAGCCGCAATTTTCCGCCAGCTCCCCGCCCATCATAAAAATCGCTTCCTGCGGGTATCTGCGGCAAATTCCTGGGCGTTTTTTGTGGATTTTGCACAGATTTGTCTTTGAATCAAGATTCTGGCATTCAAAAATCAGCCCGATTTCATCTTTTCCGGTAACTTTCAGGTATGTATAAAAAGGATGGAGTTTTCTGAGTTTTTGAAATTCTTCTTCTGTTTGTACGACATTTTTTGCGTGCCGGACATAAATTTGCTTGCAGCAGCGGCCGCAGCCGAGGCATTTTCCTGTTCTGTAATATGTTCTTCTTAAAATATTTTTGTAAAAAAACTTTTTCAGCCTATTCAGCACTATCTATTCTTCCTCTTGTTGCAAGAATTCGTTTGCATTCGGTCTTGCATTTCAATGCGTAGGAGCTTTCTTTTGAGTTGCTCTCTGCGAGCAGTATAATTCTATCACACATTTCTACGCATTGTTTGAGAAGATTGTTGTTCATTGCATTATTTATTCTTGAATAAAGGTCTGCAATAACAAAAGGTTCCGGCTGGATATAAGTTTTTAGCACCTGAATTTTGTGTTCTACATCAGCCAGCTCGTCAGGTGAAAGCAAATATGCGTTTTCGTATTCGACAAGGGCGTCTTCGTACAGGTTTTTTGCTTCAAAATCCTTAGCTTCCTTTAAATGTATATCTGAATTTTCTTTTGTTTTAACTTTAAATACAAGCGAATTCGCTTTTTCTGTAATAACTTTTGCCTTTTGTGAAGTTTTGGGCATCATGTCGGAGCAGCGTTTGTAAAAACAGTAAGCCCAGTCTTTTTTCCCTTTTCGCTCAAAGATTGTCGCTATATTCCAGAGGACAAGCGGTGAATACGGAAAATTTTTATAAACAGTCAGGAAAAAGTCCAGCGCTTTGTCATAATCTTTTGTGAACATAAAAATTTGTCCGAGGTTGTTATAAACCGTCGGCAAATCCGCATAAATCGAAATCATTTTCAGGTTAATTGTAGCCATGAGCTTTAGATTGCCGGTGTTTTTCAATGCTGCAAGCTTTTTGAAATAGTAATCAACCTTTGTGCGAAGCCTTAACATAGATTCTTTCACAGAAAGATATTCTCTGGTCATGTTATTGCGGTTGTATCTAAGGTATCGCTCGAAAAATTTTGTGGATTTAATGCGGCAGCCCTTTTGATTGTACGCTATGGCAAGATTAAGGCAAACAACAGGGTTTTCCGGCTGGATTGAAAAAGCCTTTGTCCAGTTTTCAATAGCTTGAGCAGCATCTCCCTGCACAAATTGTACATTGGCAATATTAATGTATGCGTTGTACTCTTTTTCGTTAATTTCAACGGCTTTTTGCCAGCTTTTTAAAGCGCTGTCGATTTTATTTTGTTTCCGGTAGCAGTTTCCTATGAGCACATGCACGTAGGAGCTTTTTAGCAGGTCTTTGTCGTTTAAAACCAGATTAAGCGTTTCCTGAATGTTTTCTGCATTGTAGTACTCGACTGCTTTTGTTATTTTCGCTCTCATGCCCTCTTCTGTGTCATGCAGCGAGGCTGAGGTTATGGTTGTAGAAAGATTTACGTTGTTCATCTAAACTCCAGACGGGCTATCCCAGTAAATCTTTTAGAAAATTCCTGTTGTTAAACATTCCCTCAATGACTTTTTCGCTAAATTCCCCGTCATCAGCCTGAAAAACCTTTTCCATAACGAGTTTGTTATGACTTGTGTCTTCAGGGTTGGACAATGCCAGATTTGTGAATTTTTTTACTTCCAAGTCACGCTGGTAGAGTTTTATGGCTTCTTTAGAGATGTTGGATTCATCTATGAGAAGAGTTTTGTCTATTTCAGCGTAAGGGTTTTTGTTTTTATTTTGTATTTTTTCAATATCGGTTTCTTGAACAAGGTTCTTATTTGCGAGTTCTTGTGCTGAGATTCCGTTTAACATATCCTTTTCTCCCCTTAATAATATTATGATTATAAGCCGGGTTTTTACTATAATCATGTGGTCAATTTTTATAGACCACATGGTCAATATGGCGCATGCCCGTTAATGTTCTTAATATGTTGTGAAATATGACAATAAATACTATAATAACCTTTAAAGGATAAATAATGGCATCAGTAATTGATTCTATAAGAACAGTATATACGGACAACTATTCCCTCGTAAAATTGGGAGTTTTTGGCTATCTTGTTTTTATCATTTATTCTTTTGTCAGTAGCAAACCTGAAATGCAGGTAATGAATTATGTCTGGTTTGTGTTGATAGTGTTTTTTTATGTGGGATATTTTTCGGTAATCATGCACAACCGCATTACGCAAAATCTAGCAGTGCTCCCGATGATTAATCCTGTCATTTTTTTATCCATTTGTGTTAAGGGGCTGGCTGTAATGCTTCCTTATTTGATAGTCGGGCTGCCTCTGGTAAATCTTGTTGTCGGATTGTTCAATTTCGACGGGATTCCCCAGCAGATAGCCATAGGCATTATTCAATTGATTGTCGTTTTTGTCGCCCTTACTGCTCTTATTTATTTTTCCTGCGAATATAATGTGAAAGACGGGTATGATTTTGCCAAAATTTTCAGCAGTTTCCAGGATGTGCTTGTTTATGCACTTGTTTGTGTCATAGCGCTGCTGTTTGTTAATATTTTTATTTCTGTGCCTGTTTTATACCTTGCTTATTCCTTTTTTGACCTGGGAGGGGTCTTCAAATACGCTGTTTGCTACCTTGTGACGATGAACCTTGCTTTTCTTGCGGATTATTGCGGGCAGCTCTGGTTTGATTTGGACAGCAGGAATAACTATTATTAATTTTTAACAATTTGTTGTTCTGTTTTGTTAAGTGTGCAAAAATTATAAATAGAACAGGCTTGAGGATGAGAAAATGCAAAAAAGTTTGTTAATTGTTGATGATGATGATGAAATCAGAGAACTGCTTGAGTTTGACCTTGCACAGAGCGGTTATAAAGTGGATACAGCGCAAAACGGCTTTGATGGGCTTGAAAAAGCGGTGAATAATTACTACGATTTGGTTCTGCTGGATGTCATGATGCCTAAAATGAATGGTTTTGACGTGTGCAAAAACATTAGAAAGAGCAAACCGGAGCTTCCTGTGCTTCTTTTGACTGCAAAAGGCACGATTGACGATAAAACTCAGGGCTTTGACTGCGGCGCGGACGATTATCTCGTAAAACCTTTTGATATTCAGGAGGTTCTTCTCAGGGTAAGGGCACTTTTGCGCAGAAAATCGGACTCTCAGCCCGAGCAGCTGCTAAAAAAAGAGATTTTGAAAATGGGTGAAATCGAAATCTTTCCGGAATCACTCGAGGCGCTTATAAACGACAAAAAAACAAAGCTTACTCCGACAGAATTCGAGATTTTGTATTGCCTTATGCAGCATTTTAATAAGGCGGTGCCCCTTGCGACGCTTCTTGATGAGGTCTGGGGGTATGATTCGGATGAAGATGTCCGCATGCTGAGGGTTCATGTCGGCGGTTTGAGGCAAAAAATAGAAAAAGACACAAAAAATCCCAGATATCTTCATACTGTAACGAATGTAGGCTACAAACTCACTCCCTGCGGTGATGAAGAGGTGTAATGAAGAAATTTGAGGGCGCAAAGAAAATAAAACGTCTTAAAATTGTCGAGCAGATTATAATTGTGCTTTTTATGGCTGTTATTTTCCCTCTTGTTATCAGCGCTGTAATCATCAACAATATCAACCAGCATGCTGTAAGAAATGAGCTAAAATATTCGGCTCTGATTATTTCCGAATCCATTGCATCAAACATTGAAACCTTTTTCCAGACCGGAAAAGACGAACTTGACGGTATTGTGCTCGGTTTAAAATATATAAAGTCCGATTATCTTCAGGATGTATATTTGAAAGATATTTTGCTTCATTCTGAGATTTTTAAATCCTTTGAAACCGAATATACAGCTCCAGGTGAAATTTACCCCTCAGGCGAGGACTCTGTAAAGTTCAACAGAGAAGATAATACAGTAAATGTTGTGCAAAAAATCAACGATATTGAAAAACTCAAAGCCTCCATTAATCTGGATTTGTTTGATGACAAGGTTTTTAACATTTTTAAGGATTCAAACAGGCAAATCTATGTTATAAACTACAAAAATGAGCTCATATCCTCACACAATTTCAATGAAGCTGACTTTAAAAGCGCGCTTTCTGCCCTGCCAAAGTCAATGAAAGAGCAGGAACCGGTCATTTTCGGCAAGGTTAAAAACCAGCCTCTTGCTTATTACAAGCTCACTTCGCCCAAAATGATTATTCTTGTAAATACCACAAGCCAGATTACAAATACAACCATTAATAAAGCGCGTTTTCGCATTATTCTGGCGCTTTCGCTCACAGCGCTGTTTATTTTTACTATAGTTCTGCTTTACACTTATTATCTTTATATCAATATCCGCCAGCTTTTCAAGGGCATAATGGCGCTTTCTCTCGGGAACTACAAGAGGAAAATCCGCCTTTTAACCAATGTTTTCACGCCTTACGAAATCATTTTCCTTGCCATTGAGTTCAATAAAATGGTTGATGAGATTAATAATTCATACAGACAGCTCAAACAAAAAAACAAAGAGCTCAAAAAACTCGACGAATTCCGCTCAAACCTCGTGGATACGGTCAGCCATGAGTTTAGAACCCCTTTAACCAGCATAAAAGGCTACACTTCAAGATTATTGCGTCAGGATATCGAAATTGATGAGGCAACAAAGCAAAAATCGCTAAAAGTGATTAAATCCCAGTCCGAACGCCTGAGCAGAATGGTCGAGGATTTGCTGGTTATCCCTGATATTGAGGGCGCAAAGCTAAATCTTAACATTGAGCCGGTGAATATTGCCGATTTGATAAACGATTCGCTTATTTCTGTTAAAAATAAGGAGCAGCATGAGCTATTTGTCGAAATTCCCGATGATTTTCCGCCTGTAATGGCCGACAAAGACCGTCTTGAGCAAATTATGATTAACCTCATAGAAAACGCAAATAAATATGCGTACGAAGATTCTGATATAAAGGTTTCTGTTCAAAAAGAGGGCTCAAAAGCCGTTATTACCGTGGAAAACAACGCTGATTACATTTCGCATGAGGTTTTGAACAAACTTTTCGGCAAATTTATCAGAATTGATGACAAAACTACCCGCACAACCAGAGGAACCGGTCTTGGCCTGTTTATTGTTAAAGGGCTGGTGCTCGCAATGAACGGGCATATAGAACTAAAATCCACAGAAGATAACAAATTTTATGCAATTGTTAAGTTTCCGCTGGCATGACCAAAAAACAGCTTATGTTTAAGCTAGAATTTTATTAATCAGCAAAATTACGGAGAGAGAATAATGAAGTTAAAAGATACACAGGCGCTGGATTCGTTTAATTACGGATATTTGCTAAAAAGAGTTTATAAATACATAAAACCATATATGTTTCGTGTGATTATCGGCTTTATTATTGCGATTCCCGTCGGTTTGCTTGATGGCGTAGTCGCTTATGCGCTTAAACCTTACATGGACGAGGTTTTGATTAAGAAAAATATGCTTCTGGCGGTGATTATACCGTTTGGTATCGTATTTTTTGCCGGTTTGCAGGGCGTTTTGAGATATTTGAATGAATATCTGGCTAACTGGTGCGGTCAAAAAGTCACAAATGCCGTTAAAATCGGACTTTTTGAAAAACTGGTGACTATGGATTCACGTTTCTTTGACGAAAATTCATCAGGAATCGTTTTGGCGCGTTTTCTTTCCGATCCCGAAACCGCTTCACGAGGCATTCTTGACAATATTAAGGCTTTTGTTACTGCTGTATGCGGTGCAGTCGCTCTCGTCGGCGTAATGTTGTATAACTCCTGGATTCTTGCGCTTGTGGGCGTTATCGTGCTTTTTATTGCATTTTTGCCTGTTGCGTTGATTAGAAAAAGAATTAAATCCGCTTCAAATAAAAATATGAAAATAGGCGGCGATTTGACTACGAATTTCAATGAAACCTATTCAGGCAATAAAATCATGACCGCTTATAACCTGAATAAATACCAGCTGGACAAATTTGTGCAAAATATCCATGACATGTTTGATGTAAACATGTCCCTCGTAAAGCGCTCTGCGTGGATGTCGCCGATTATGTATTTAATTGCGTCGGTCGGGATTGCGCTTGTGTTCGGATTTGGTACTTATCTCGTGATTTCGGGCCAAATGACCGGCGGCGGGCTGGCTTCGTTCGTTACTTCGCTTTTACTTTTGTACAAACCGGTTAAAACCATGGGCAATACGCTTACAACGCTGCAAACTTTGTTTGTTGCTCTGGGCAGAACTTTTGAGCTCTTTGATATGCAGCCTGAAATTAAGGACAAAGAAGGCGCAGCAACGCTCGAGAACGTCAAAGAGGGCGTGGCTTTTGATAATGTTTCCTTTGAATACGAAGAGGGCGTGCCTGTTTTAAAAAATATTAATTTTAATGTAAAAGTTGGCGAAACTCTTGCGCTTGTCGGTAATTCCGGCGGCGGAAAATCGACAATTGCAAACCTCATCCCCCGTTTTTATGACGTAAAGTCAGGAGCAGTGAGGATTGATGGGGTTGATATCAGAGATTTTACTCTGGAATCGCTGAGAAAGAATATTTCGATTGTTTTTCAGGATAATTTCCTGTTTTCTGGCACTATTCGCGAAAATCTGCTGATGGGCAACTTCAATGCCACTGAAAATGATATTCAAAAGGTTGTTCAGGCGGCGCATCTCGACGAATTTTTAAACGAATTGCCCGATGGCCTTGAAACAGTGCTCGGCGAGCGCGGAACAACCCTTTCTGGCGGCCAGCGTCAGCGTGTTGCAATTGCCAGAGCAATGCTGAAAGACGCTCCGATTATTATTCTCGATGAGGCTACATCGGCTCTGGATAATGAATCCGAGGCTATTGTTCAAAAAGCACTGGAAAACCTGATGGAGAACAAAACCGTATTCGTTATTGCTCACAGGCTTTCTACCATAAATAATGCTGATAGAATTGCAGTTATTAACGAGGGTGAGCTTGCAGAAATCGGCACGCATGACGAGTTGATGAACTTACCGAACGGAAAATACAGACTTTTGTACGAAATGCAGTTCAATAAAAGCGAAGTCGCTGCAAATTAGCACTTTTGCATGAATTCGGGCGTAAAAAAGAGAAAAAACAGGCTATTTTTTCTTTTTGGGAACTGGCGCCTGCGAATTTCTTGATGAAGTGCCCTGAATTCGTTTTACAGAGATGACTTCCGGTATCTGCTGGAGTTTTGCGATTACATCTTTCAGCCTGTTGATGTTATCGACTTCAATTCCCATTTCTGCAATGCCGATTTTCTTCGCCGGCAGGGATTTTATGTTTGCGTAAGCGATATTTGTGTTGCATTCCGTAACCTGAATCATCAAATCGCGCAATATTCCCTGTTTGTCCTGCATATCAATCCTGATTGATGCAACATAGGTTTTGTTCAGGTGTTCATCTGCCCAGCTGATGTTCATTATGCGCTCTTCGGGTATTCCATCAAGGCAGGTGCAGTCAATTCTGTGGATGGAAACCCCCTTGCTTCGTGTGACAACGCCGACAATAGGTTCTCCGGGGATTGGCGTGCAGCATTTTGCAAAAGAATAAAGCATGCCCTCAAGCCCGACAATATCATTTTTCGATTTTTTTGCCTTAGACGGGTTAATGAGTGGTGCTGCTGCGTCTTCCGGCTTTTTAATCCTGTTGGTAATCTTATTTAGCGTTGTTTCACCATAACCCAGCGCTGCAAAAAGCTCGTCAGGCTCGGTGTAATTCATTGCATTTGCAATTCGTTTCATTTCACCGGATTTAACGAGCTCATCAAGGCGTGCTTTTCCCAGCTCAGCCTCAAGCATATTGTGCCCGATAACAACGTGTTCTTCTTTTTGATTTTTCTTGTACCACTGGCGGATTTTTGACTGAGCAAGCTTTGTAACAACGAAATTGAGCCAATCGAGCCTCGGCGTGCCGTTTTTTGAGGTCATAATTTCGACAATATCGCCGTTTTTAAGCTTTGTATCCAGCTGCGCAATCCGCCCGTTAATAAGTGCGCCGGTTATCTTAAATCCAACGTCCGTATGGATTCTGAACGCAAAATCCACCGGTGTTGCGTCGACCGGAAGGTCAATTACGTCGCCCATCGGTGTAAACGCAAAAACCTGATCGGAAAACAGGTCGAGTTTTACGCTTTCAACGTATTCCTCGGCGTTAGAAACGTATTTTTCCATTTCTGCGAGCTTGCGCATCCAGGTGAATTTTAAATCTTCATTGGAAATAGCTTTTTGAGAGCCTTTTTCCTTGTATTTCCAGTGCGCAGCGACCCCGTATTCGGCGACCTGATGCATTTCATGGGTTCTTATCTGCACTTCAATCGGTTTTGACTTAGGGCCGAGCACCGATGTGTGCAAAGAACGGTACATGTTGCTTTTGGGCATTGCAATATAGTCTTTAAAGCGCCCCGGAATGGGCTTGAACTGGGAATGGATTATCCCGAGAACTTCGTAACATTCATTAACCGAATTTACAATCACCCTGACCGCAGAAATGTCATAAAGCTCGTGAAATGCGATGTTCAGCCGCTTCATTTTGCTGTAAATTGAATAATAATGCTTTGAACGCCCTGAAATTGATGCTTTTATTTTATGCTGTTTTAAAAGCTGGGAGATTTTTTCGATTAAAACCTGAATAGTCGCGTCGCGTTCGGCTTTTTTGAGCGCAACGAGTTGCGCGATTTCAAAGTATTTCTCCGGATTAAGGTATCTTAGCGACAAATCCTCAAGTTCGGCCTTGATTTTCCCGATACCTAAACGATTTGCGAGCGGCGCAAAGATATCAAGGGTTTCCTGCGCAATCCTTTGCTGCTTTGCTGCTGCCATGTAGTTGAGCGTGCGCATATTATGCAGGCGGTCGGCGAGTTTCAGAAAAACAACCCTCACATCATTTGCCATTGCAATAAACATTTTGCGGAAATTCTCTGCCTGACGCTCTTCTTTTGACTTAAACTGATATTTTCCGAGTTTTGTCACGCCCATAACGAGGCTGAGAACGTCATCACCGAAAAGTTCCCTGATTTCTTCGGGTTTTGTGTCCGTATCTTCGATTACATCGTGCAAAAGCGCCGCTTTTATAGTATTTTTGTCCACCATCAGGTCGGTCAGGATTTTTGCAACCTCAACCGGATGAATAATGTAGGGTTCTTCGCTTATTCTGTACTGCCCGTTGTGCAGGCGCGCCGCAAATTCAAAAGCCTTTTTAATTTCCTCTATATCCTGTTCCGGACGGTTCTGCGCCTTTAGCATTTCGTATAGAGGTTCAAATATTGTAAAATCAGGTTCGTTTTCTGTCATAATTTATTGCTTTTATCGCCGGAAATGGGTTCCCGGTGACTTTTGTTCAAATATTGATTATAATTATTGTACACTTTTATAGAAAGGGTTACAAGTCAGCCAAAATGTGTATTTTTTTCAAAGAAAAAGACAACGGAGTGCTTTTGAATATAAAAGCAGTGCCAAATTCTTCAAAAAACGAGATTTGCGGGGTTATGGAGAATGCTCTGAAAGTCAAAATCAAGGCTCCTGCTGTTGAAAACAAGGCAAATCTTGAGCTGGTGAAGTACTTTTCAAAGCTTTTAAAAGTCCCGAAATCCTCAATCTCGCTGGTATCCGGCTCGACCTCAAAAATAAAATCGCTTTATATAGACGGATGCACTATTGAACAAATTAAAAGTTTTTGTGATAGTATTGGGTTAGATTAAAATTAAAAAAAGGAAGAAAAATGCTTATATTTTTATGGACAATTCAAATTATTTCAGCGCTTTTGCTGATTGTGTTAGTTCTTATCCACTCGCCAAAAGGTGACGGAATCGCTTCTATCGGCGGAATGGCGCAGGCTTTTTCTTCACAGAAAAATGCTGAATCCGGCTTGAATAAGCTCACAATGTGGGTTGCGATAGTTTTCTTTATCACAACTTTTCTTACCGGATTCAAAATTGTGGGTTAACGGGCTATTTGCTCATTGATTCTGATTTTTCAGCCGTTTTTTTGACGGTTTCAAAAAGTATTTCCGAAATGCTGCTTTCTGCGAGCACTTTGTTGCCCTCAGCCGTTGTTCCGCCGGGCGTTGTGACTGCGGTAATGAGTTCTTGCGGGGTATGTCCTGTTTCAAGAACCATTTTTGCCGCTCCTAGAGCGGTTTGGGCGGAAAGCGTGAGCGCGGTTTCATAGTTCAAGCCCAGTTTTTCGCCGGCTCTTGCGATTTGTTCGATTATGTAATAATAAAAAGCCGGCCCCGAGCCTGAAACTCCGGTAATTGCGTCAATATCAGCTTCATCGCAGGTAACAGCCTTGCCGATTTTAGAAAAAATACCGAGAACTTCTTCCAAATCCTCAAGATGTGCCGCTGAATTCTTGCAAACAGCGCTCATTCCTGCCTCGAGAAGTGCCGGTGTGTTGGGCATTACGCGTATAATTCTCTGTTTTTTGCCGAGAATTCGCTCAATTTTCTCAAAAGTTATGCCTGCGGCAATTGAAACAATAAGCTGCTTTTCGGTGATATCAGATTTTAAGCTTTCTAGAATTTCTTCAACAACAAAAGGCTTTGTTGCCATCAGAATAATGTCTGCGCCCTTTATTGCCTCTTTTGCGTCTTTAAAAATGGAGATTCCGAGGTCATTTTGCGCTTTTTTTGCTGTTTCTTCGTTGACTTCTGCGGCTCTGATTGAATCTTTGTCGAAAATTTGTGAGTTTAAAAGCCCTTTAATAACGGCGCTTGCCATCTTTCCGGCGCCTATAAATGCGATTTGTTTTTTCATTTTAGTAAACCTTTATTAATCCATCATTGACTTTGCGTCATTTCTTATTTATCATAATACAACGCAATGAAATTTATTCAAGGAGCAATAAAATGAGACGCACATTAGAAGGAACAAAAAGAAAAAGACAAAAAGTCAGCGGTTTCAGAGCCAGAATGGCTACTTCAGCCGGTGTTAAAACAATAAACAGACGCAGAGCTAAAGGCAGACACAAACTTGCTATCACTGCGAAAAAAAGAGCGTAGTTTATTGTTAAGTTTAAGTTTCCAGCAGGCCCTTACGGGTCTGTTGTTTTATGAGGGGTTATGCTTCCAAAACGTTTCAGATTAAAGAACAGAAAAGCTTTTGACGCAACTTACAAACAGAGAAAAATCGCCGGCAACCGCCTGCTAACGGTTTATTGCGGCAAAAAAAAGGCTGATGAAACGCAGCAGACAAAAATAGGTTTTGTTGTGAGCAAAAAATTTCACAAACGCGCCGTAAAAAGAAACAAAATAAAGCGCCTGATACGCGAATCCTGCCGTTTGCTGATAAAAAACGGTCAATTCCCTCAAAAAAATCTTTCACTTGTCTTCCTGCCCAAACAGGAGGCTCTGGGCGCAGATTTTCATGCGGTTTATGAGGCGGTTTCTCATATTTGCAAAAAAATTGAAAAAATTTAATAAAAATATCTCAAAAACAATGCCAGAGCAGCATTAAAGTACGTTATTAAAAGCAGCAATCCGTTTACAAGGTTTATCCATTGCGCTTTTTGGGGTTTGAAATACCGGTTGTACAGCAAAAACAAAAATGCTAAAAACGGTAAAAGCACCGGTATAAAATATCTTCCCTGCAGCCCGCCCCAGATTCCCGTGTAATAGGGCGGAACCCATGTTACGTAGATTATTGTGCTTATTACAAAAATATTTAGCGCAAAAAGCCCGATTAACAGCAGTTTTTGAAATATACCCGAGGAAATTTTCTCAAGAGCGCCGGGGGTGAATATTATGTTTAAAAACAATACGCTAATATAAGACCAGTAAACGTATGGCCTAAATATTATATCGAGCCAGCCCAGAATTCCTATTGTGCTGAAAAGAATGAGCTTAAAATACATGTTTAAGGTCAAAGCCAGTGATTTCAAGTATTCTGCCGGGTGGTGCAGTATAAATTCAATCTGCAAACCGGGATTTGCGCCATGTATTGGTACATAAATCCCGAGGATAAGCTGCGACCACAGCAAAGAAGCTAAAAATGCCGGCAGAAGCAGTAAAATTATTTTTACAGGATACGGATTCAACTTTTGGGTTTTGAACAGCGCCGAAAATTTTTCAGGAGGTATAAAAAGAGCGAAAAGCGTTACCAGAAAGCTCTGTTTAATGAGCGCAAGCATAATTGCCAGAAACATTAAGAAAAAGAACTGTTTTTTTGATAATCTTTCGTCAGAATACGAGTATTGCAGTATTTTAGCAAAATACAAAACGCTTATTGCAATCAAAACCCCGTCAGCAGAAACAGAAGCGCCCATTGAAAGCGACATTGGCATTAAAAGAATCAAAAATGCGGCATTTTTCAGAAATGGCAGGGCTTTTATCGAAAAATATCCTGCTATTGTATAAAAAATCAGCAAAGAAACTTTTGCACTGACAAGCAGCCATAGGATTGAGCCTGTAAAAAGCTGGGCAAGCGCGATTCCTGCTACCTGCGGAAGATAAGCAGCCGGAGAATAAAGCGCCATGTAAGACTGATGGCAGAAGAACTTATTTCCGGAGGTTGTTTTGATATTTTCGGTTTTTCTTATTTCTTCAAAGCTGGTATGCGCGTCTTTATTGGTGTATAGCTCGGAATAGCTGTTTGCGAACTCCTGAAATCCCTCCGGAAGGAAATTCCCCATCGTATTTCCGCTTTTTAAAGCTTTTATGTGCCCGTTTGCTATGGAATAAGCTCTTGTAAAATGATACTGTTCATCAGCTGATTGCATAGGCGGCGTGAGTATAAGCAAAAGTGCCCCGAAAAATATTGAACAAATAACAAATGCAATTTCTGTGCTTAAAAATTTATTTTTTATGCTGTTCATTCTTCTATCCGCTTAAATCAGCTCCGGTTTTTATCTTATATGTAATATTTCTTTTAATCAATAATTAGTTATCAAATCCGCCAGTATGCGTTAAATAAAATCGCGAAAACATTCTGATAAACAATTAACAGCACAAACAGATTAAAAAACGGCACAAATTTTGTCAAACGTGACGGGTTGCGGGGCAAAATTGAGAATAATAAAGTGAAAAACGGCAGAAGAACCGGTATAAAATACCGCCCCTGCAGCCCTTCCCAGTAGCCGGAAGCACCGGGAGGCACCCAGCTGAAATAAAGTACGATATTTATAAACAGGCAATATGCAAATATTAGCGCAAAAAGCTGAAAAACTGGCAGTTTGAAGCTTTTGGGATCTGAAGAGCAGAAAAGGTTTATAAAAAATGCTGATAAATATAAAAAATACACATAATTCCCCAGCGGAAAATAAAATGCACCCAGATGCCCGATTAGGCTTTTTATTACAAGCAAAAAATCAATATTCCATGTTTCAACAAACGAAGAAAGTACGCTGAGCGGATGATTTAGCAAAAAATTCATTTGCAGTTGTGGATTTGCGTTATGCAGCGGAACATAGAGGTCTGAAATCAGGGTTGTCCATAAAATTGAACTCAAAAACGCCGGCGAAAGCAGAACTATTACGGGCAAAAAGCAAATATTGTAATTTTTAAACAGATTTTTGAATTTGTCTTGCTGTATAAAAAATGCAAAAAGCGTCAAAATAAAGCTCTGCTTTATCAGTGCTATCCACAAAGCAAGAAAAGCGAGCAATAAAAACTGTTTTTTGTTCATAGGATTCGGTGAGGCTGAATATTCAAGAATTTTTGCAAAATAAAGCGTAAACAGGGCAATCAGCACCCCGTCCGAAGACACTGACATGCCCAGCGTCAACGACATTGGCATAAGCAAAATCAGCATTGTTATTTCCTTTAAAAAAGGTATAGATTTTATGGCAAAATACCCCAGAATTGTGTAAAAAAGAAGCGAAAATATTCTTGCTGTAATGAAAATCAGGTATATCGAATCCGTAAAAATTTTTGAAACCAGAATTCCCGCTGAATTAGGAATATATGCTGCAGGTGAGTAAAGAGCCTGCTGACGCTGGTCATAAAAACAGCGGTTTTTGTTTGATTTTATCGTTAAAGCTTTTTTTAGCTTATTTGCATTGATTTTATTGCCCGCATTTTTATAGGCTTTGCTTTTTTCGGGAAATTTTTCCTGAAACGAACCCAAATTGCACGGCGCGAAGCCTCCGGAGTGATTATTGACCTTTTGAGCAATAAAATGGCCCTGCGCAACCGAATATGCCCGCTCAAAATGGAATGTTTCATCAGGTGCCTGATTAGGCGGGGTTATAAATATTAACATTATGCCAAAAACGAGTGAAAAAATTGAAAAAATCACTTCCGGTTTGTTAAAAATTCTCTCCATTTAGCCCGTACTCTCTGATAAATCCCGAATATAAGGTTCTATGTCAATATTAATTAAATCAAATTTTGCTCTTGCGTCAGAATCCGTTTGTGAAAGCCCGATTTTCGACATTGACGAAATCAAAATCACGTTCGTAATATCAATTACGCGCTCTTTAATCCCGAAAAACGCTTCATAATAAACTAAATCCGAGGTATTACCTTTAAAAATCAGATTGTATTTAAAATTTTTTGAGTATGTCTTTGAAATTCTTTGAAAAAGCTTGTTTTCAGGGTGCTCAAAATCAGGACTTGCGCATAAATTTGATATAAAAAGCCCGTTTTTCTTCAGGCAGAATTTTACGGAGGAAAAATATTCGTCCTCTAAAAACCTGTCGTCGATTCCCTCGTCAGAAGCCACATCAACCACAATTAAATCATATTTTTTCTTGCACCCGCGCAAATAGACGAGCCCGTCCTGGAGAATAAAATTAACTTTTTCTGATTTTTTGTATCCGAAGAAATCTTGCGCAATTTCAAAGATATTTTCTTCAATATCAACAACATCAACGCATTCAAGCCCGTCAAAAAGCTTTTCAAAGTCATTAACAAGCCGTCCTGTGCCGAATCCGATTAAAAGTACGGATTTTATATCTTTGTTTATCAAATAAGGGATTGTGAAATAATTTATGTAGGGCAAATTCCCTTTGTAAGCAGCAGTATTGATAAATCCCGCCTGATAAGTGTCTTTAAAATGCAAAAAACGTCCGATTTCATTTTCAACGACTTTTATTGTGTGAAAATCCGATTCTTTTTCGTACAAAACCCTGTCTTTGAACTCTTTTTCATTGATTATTTTCAACAGTTTTTCGTCAGGTTCGTGAATTGTAAAATCTTCGGGTCTTATTATCATTTCAATTTGAATCCTTTTTATTGTATAAATTATATATGAACCTATTTTTAAGAGCAAAACAATTTAGAACAAAAAAACGCCTCGGACAGAATTTTTTGATTGACGAGGGCGCAATTGACGCTATTTTGAACGAAGTAAATGCCGGTGATACGGTTCTGGAAATCGGTGCGGGCGCGGGGTTTGTTACCGAACGACTTGTTGAAAAGGCTAAAAAGGTTTATGCCGTTGAAATTGACGAAGACGCAATAAAAGAGCTCAAAAAAATAGATGCGCCCAACTTAACGCTCATTCATCAGGATATTTTGAAAACAGAGCTGAAAAATGTTGAAAACACGACCTTTAAAATCGTTGCGAATATCCCTTATTACATCACAAGCCCGATTCTGGTCCATCTTCTGGGCGAAATCGATGATTTGTGCAACGAAAACCGCGCCCGAATCTCAGAAATAATCCTCATGGTTCAGTACGAAGTAGCGCAGAGGCTTGTGGCTGACGAATCTTCGCCGGCAAAACAGTACGGGCTGCTTTCGATTCTTGCGCAATTTTATGCGGATGTTGAAATCATGCAAAAAGTAAAAGCACGCTCGTTTTATCCGGTCCCAAAAGTTGATTCTGCGCTGGTTAAGCTGAAAATTCGCAAAGAACCGCTCATAAAACTGGACGATTATTCATATTTCAGGCGAACCGCAAAGGCCTGCTTTGGCACTCGCAGAAAAAATATTAAAAATTCGCTGCTTAACGGCGGTTTTTTGAAAGAACAGATTGCAAAAGCGCTTGAATCGCTCAATATTGCCGAAAACACAAGGGGCGAGCAGCTTAGCGTGTTTAAGCTTGCAGAATTGTCAAAGGAATTAAAAAAATATGAAGCAAATTAAAGTTCAATGTCCTGCAAAAATAAATCTTACGCTCGAAGTGCTCAACAGGCGTGAAGACGGCTTCCATAACATAAAAAGCATTATGCAGACAATAAGCCTCTATGATTTTTTAACCGTAAAGGCGGAATCCGGCACGGGAATTGAAATTTTGCTCGACGGGAACTCGGATAAAATCCCTTATGACGAAAAAAACCTTGTTTTTAAGGCCGCCAGAGCGTTTCTCGAAAGAGCAGGCATAAATAATGTGAAAATTTCAATTTTTATTGAAAAAAATATTCCGGTCGAGGCGGGGCTTGCTGGCGGGAGCACGGATGGTGCGGGAACTTTCTTTGCTCTGAATGAACTGTTTGAAAAACCCTTGAACAAGGGCGAAATTGAGGAACTTTGCGCATCTTTGGGGTCGGATTTGAATTTTTGTTTAAACGGCGGAACTGCTATTTGTACGGGCAGGGGCGAAAATACTGAAAAATTGCCCTCTCCTGCGCTGAATATCTCGCTAATCAAGCCTTTGGGCTTTGGAATAAGCGCTAAAGAGGCATATACAAAATTTGCGGGCTTAAAAGATAAATCCGTGCCGGATAATACGGAAAAATTGGCTGAATTGCTCGCAAACGGCGGTTTTGACGACAAATTGCTCTATAACAGCCTTGAAAATGCTGTTATTGGCGACTACAGCGAGCTTCGCGAAATTAAAACAGCGCTTCCGAACGCAATGATGTCGGGTTCCGGCCCTACATTTTTTGTTCTTGAGGAAAAAGTCAATCAAAAATTTGCGAATATGCTTGTTATTGATGGGCTGAAAACCACTACAGAGGGCGTAAAGGCAATATGAAGAAAGTTTTGTGCTTCGGTGACAGCAATACGTACGGTTTTATCCCGTCTTCGGGCGGCAGATACGGCAAAGATGTCCGCTGGACGGGAGTTTTGCAAAAAATTCTGGGCTCTGAGTATAAAATTATTGAGGAGGGCTGCAATAACAGAACCTGTTTTTCGCAAAACCCTGACGGCAAGGTTTTTACCGGCATAAAAATCCTGCCGGAGCTTTTAGCGGCTGATTTGGACTTCGTAATTCTTTCTGTCGGGATAAATGATTTGCAGTTTCAGTATGACAGGGATTTAGCGGATTTTTCAGCGGGAATCGGTGCTCTTATTGAACTTGTGAAATCAAAATCGCCCTCAGCAAAAATTATCCTCACAGCGCCGTCAGTTATCAGGAAAAATATCCTAAAAAGCTTTTTTGCAGCCATGTTTGACAGTGAATCAATCGAAAAATCGCTAAAATTACCCGAAATTTATGAAAAATGCGCCATAGAAAAGGGCTGTATTTTTCTTGATTTGAATAAAATCGTAAAAACCTCGGATGTTGACGGGCTTCATTATGAGGCTGAAGAACACGGGAAAATTGCAAAGGCGCTGGCTCAATTGCTTCTGAATCCGTAATTTTTTGAAACTGTGCGCCCGATTGCCGTGATTTTTCTTTCTATCTGGCTTCTGTTTTGCTTCAAATCGCCGTTTGCACCGATTTTTTCCGGATAAATTTCATATTTCAGGCTGTATTCGGGATTTGTTACATTGGGCATAATGACATTTGCGCCGCTTTGCAGCGCAATTATTCTGCCGTTCGGATTTAATGTTTCCATGGCTGTTGTTGCCGGAATATTGACATTTTTGAGCAAAATTCTGGTCAACGCCATCACTTTTAGCGCAAGCGTGAAATTTCCGGGCTTTGAAGCTCTTAAAGGCGTTTGCGGATGCGGAATAAAAGGCCCAATCCCCACCATATCCGCGTCGAGTTCCTTAAAAAAGAGAATGTCATCCGCAAGCGACTCAATTGTCTGCCCCTCAAGCCCCACAAGGCAGCCGGTGCCCGTTTCAAAGCCGAGTTTTTTCAAATTGAAGAGGCATTTTTTTCGGTTTTCAAAATCCATGTGCGGGTGCATTGTTTTGTAAAGTTTTTTATCCGTTGTTTCAATCCTCAAAAGGAATCTGTCGGCTCCGGCGTCTTTAAATGCCCTGTATTCCTCATAACTGCGCTCTCCTATGCTCAAAGTCAGCGCTGCGTCCAGTTTTTTTATGCCTGTGATGATTTTGCACATAATATCTGCGGTGAAATAAGCGTCCTCGCCGGATTGCAGCACGATTGTTTTGTATCCCGAATCCACTGCATTCTTAGCGCAGGAAATTATATCATCAGGCTCAATTCTGTATCTGGAAAGCTCTTTGTTTTCGCAGCGAAGCCCGCAATACTTGCAAAAGCACCTGCAAATATTGGAAAATTCTATCAATCCGCGCAAATGAACCTCGTCGCCGCAATATTTTTTTCTGGTTTCATCAGCGAGCCTAAAAAGCTGCTCGTTTTGCGTGTCGTCTTTTAAAATATCTATAATTTCGCTTCGCGTGTACAATTTTTTGCCCGAATTTTCTAACAAATTCATAGTAATACAAATAAGAAAAATTTGTACGAATGTTGACATAGTGCCTGCGCTATGTCTTAATTAAAATGGACTAAATTGAGGGCCGGAACAAGTATGAATGAGCTGATTGAAAAGATTAATAAACTTAAAAAAGAAAAAAACGCAGTAATACTCGCACATTGCTACCAGAATGTCGAGATTGATGAAGTTGCGGATTTTGTGGGCGATTCTCTTTATTTGAGCCGGATGGCCAGAGATACGGACGCTGATATTATTGTGTTTGCGGGCGTTTCTTTTATGGCGGAAACCGCAAAGCTGCTTTCTCCGGAGAAAAAAGTGCTTTTACCCCGCACAGAGTCCGGATGTTTTATGGCGGATATGATAGATGTTGAATATTTACGCAAATTCAAGTCAGAACACCCCGGAGTGCCTGCTGTGTGCTATGTAAACTCGACTGCGGCCGTTAAAGCTGAATGCGATGTCTGCTGCACAAGCTCAAACGCCCTGAATATCGTAAAAAATCTGAATGTTCCCGAGGTTCTGTTTTTGCCCGATACATATTTGGGAAAATGGGTCGAATCAAAGCTCGATGGCGTAAAAGTCACTACTTACAACGGTTTTTGCCCGACGCATCTGCTTATTAGGCCGGAAGATATGGAAAATGCCCGTAAAAATCACCCTACGGCAAAAATTCTTGCGCACCCTGAATGCCATTACGAAGTTTCTGCGCTGGCGGACTTTGTCGGAAGCACAAAAGCGATTATGGATTACGTTAAAAATTCAGATGAAAAGGAATTCGTTATTGCTACGGAAAAAGGCGTTGTTGACCGCCTGACGCGTGATTATCCGGAAAGAAAATTCTATCTTATAAAGGATACAATTGTTTGCAAAAACATGAAATGGAATACGCTGGATGATATCTACTATTCCCTGCTCAATGAAGAGCACGAAATCACGCTCGATGCTTCTGTTGCAAAAAATGCAATGGCTTGCATAAACAGAATGTTTGAGATGAACAAATAGTCCTCAAAGCGTCAAATTTTTCTTATTTCATCGGCAATTATTTTGATTTCGTCCGTTAAATCGGCAGAACTTTTGATGTTTTTCTGAATTTCTTTTGCAAATTCGGCTTTTTGAAAATCTCCGAGGTTGTTTATCCTGAAATATTCGCTCAAAACCTTTGTCATGGGTAAATCCGACTTAAAATCCGCAACACAGCACTGGAATATATTTTTGTAACGGTTGTTTATCGTCCTTTTTATTAAAAACAGTGAAAAAAGGTCTTCAAATTCTCCATGCTCAATCAAATGAATTTTGTCGGTTTTTCTTAAAACAGATTTTATTGATTCGGCAGTTTTTTTTGCGTCAGCGTCAAGAAGTACAAAAATCGGCAGCTTTAGCTCATCTTTTAATTCGCAGTAGAGCTTTGCAACCTGATTTTTGCCGCCCGCGCTAATTAAATGCACCCCGTATTTGTTAAAATCATAGCCGTATGCCGCACAAAATGAAGGCAGGAGAATTTCCTCCGTTATTCCCTCGCAAAGAACGACTTTTTCAACGGGAAATTTCAGATTGTAGCGTTCGCGCAGCTCTTTTGCGCATAGATTGTTTTTTTTATACAAAATCAGCCGTTTGAGGTTGAGCGGCGTCGAATTATCCTTTCTGACCAGCTCAAGAACGCTGTCAAAATCAAGATTTGCGCTAACAAGCTCCTTGAGCTCATCTGTGAGGTTGTATGAGCTGTTTTCTTCTTTGCTGATGAGTTTGTTTATCGGCTTATTTGCATTGATTGCGCTCAAATGCTCTTTTATCGAGGCATTCCAGATGATTTCAACGTATTTTATGTACGTTTTTGTGTCGAGTTTTTCAATTTTTGCACGGCTTAGCTTTGGGAAAAGAAGATATTTTGAAAGTAATTCATTAAAAACGCGGTAATATTTAAATCCCGGATATTTAAATCTCGTCAGCCTGTCAAGGCTCAATACCAAATCCTGCCTGCTCACCGGATTGAATTTAATCTCTTCCAAAGTCTTTTTCTTCCTTGCTTAACATTTTTTATAAATATATATCAAAAATAGCAATTTTAAAAACTTTTGTGTTTTATAAAAGTATAGGTAGGGAAAAATTGTGTTAAATATTTCAGGCTTAAATTCAATATCTTCGCAAAATATTTATCAGGCAAAAGCTGATAAGGTTAATTCTGCGCCTGTTTCCGCACCGCAAGTTCATTTTAATGCACTGAACAATGTTTCCGTACCTTTTAAAGCCCTGCCCTCTTTCGGTGCGCCGCGTTTGCGTACTTCTCTTTCAAATAATGATGAAAAAAACAAATATAACACGGTTACATCCCATCTGGATAAGAAGACTAAGAAAAATTTGAACGAGCTTTTGAAAACCGGCAAACTTCTCGACGCGAACTCGAATGACCGCTCAACAACCCTTGATAATCTCTACAAAATAGCAACGAATTCCCGCGTTGCAGGGCTGAGCAGCGAAAAAATTCTTGCAGAAGTTATTAACAAAATCCACCATCCCTACTCAATTACCCAAAAATTCGGAGATATCCCCGCGCAAATGCAGCAGGAGATTCTTAACAACGAAAATAAAACCGCAAATCGCCCTGTTGAGGCTTCTGAATTGAATGTGCATTCCAGCACATGCCCTGCGGCAAGTATTGAGTTCAATCTCGCCCACAAAATGCCCGCAGAATTCGCAAGAATCGCAGATGGGCTGACTTTTGAAAAAATGAGTGTTACTAAAAATCTGAAACTCAACGAACTTTCCCAGAGTACGATTGATATTATCTGGATGTTGAACGAATTTAACATTCCGCATAAGCTGGATAGCTGGAACGAATTAACTGTCGAGCTAAAACCCGACAGAAATGCGATTGTAAGGGCAAGAGTGCAGAATACTTATCAGGATGCCGGCGAACGCTCGCCTCTGGATGTGCTTATGCAGTCAACTTTTATGAATGTAGGCGCTCAGAACACTTATAACTCGCTAAATGACAAAAGAATCCCGAAATATAACGATGATGACGGCGGTTTAACCGATATTGAAAAGAATTTTGCCGAAGAAATGGTTACAGGCAAAGGCAGGGTTTGCGTTACTTATCAAAAAATCGAATACACCGATGACCCGAACAGCCAGAACGGCAAACTCGTCGGATATGAATGCCAGCCGCAGGAAACCTTGCAGCACATCACAGATACCCTCAAAGGCGGCGATAATGTCATTATCGGATATATTTACACGGATGATTCAAATAACGTAATCGGCGGCCATGAAATCACCATCACAGGAATCGAAAAAGGCAAAGACGGTAAAAAATATTTTGTTTGCAACGACACTGATGATGGAATTGAGGCGCCAATCAAGTACCCTGTTGACGAATTTCTGCCCAAAATCCACCATGCCGGCATTCCCCTGAATGTTCTTGAGGGAAAAGTCGAGTTTGTCGAAGGCTGGCGCGAGCTTATGCAGTATTACAAAGAATCAAAAACAATGACACAGGCTGCGTAGGCTATAAATTAACTTTTACAGGCAAATTTTCAACCTCCAGCCTGAAAACAGCCTCTGCACCAAGGTCTTCAAATGCGACTACCTCCGCACTTTTGACACATCCGGCTAAAAGGGAGGCAATTCCTCCGTAAGTCGTAAAATATCTGGCATTATGGCTTTTTATAAGCTTTGAACTCTCTTTTGAGCGTTCGCCTTTGCCAATCATCGCGATTACGCCGTTTTTGAGCATTAAATCCGTGTATTTGTCCATTCTTGCGGAGGTTGTCGGCCCGATTGGCCCTATAACTTCGTCCGGCGCTGCAGGACATGGCCCTGCGTAGAAAATAATCTTATTTTTGAGCTCCAGCGGCAATTTTTGACCGTTTTCGAGCATTTCTTTTATTCTGGCATGGGCTGCGTCGCGCGCAGTGTATATTTCGCCGGACAAAAGAACCTCCCCGCCGGAATTTAGCGCCCTGATTTTTTCAATTTCACAGGTATTTATCTTCAAACCGCCGGTTTTTCGCTCAATTGCTCCGGGAGTATAGTCCGTATTCTTGTATTTTATGCCATTTTCGCTTATAACGCACCCGCTGTGGCGCATACAGTGGCAATTTAGCGTCACTGCAACGGGTAAAGAGGCAATATGTGTTGGCGCGGTTAAAATTTTTGCGTCCAGCACTTCACAGCCCTCCAGATACTCAAGAAGCTCGTTTTTCAGCGCTATTTCCGCCGCTGACATAGGCGAAAAGAACGCTTTTTTTGATAGCAGCGCCGCATAATCCATTGTTCCGCCTGCGCCAATCCCCAGAACCAGCGGCGGACAGGCCCTTTCACCTGCTTTTTGGATTGTTTCTTTGATAAATTCAAAAATTTCCTCTTTTGTGTCGGCCGGATTGAACATTTTTACCGCACCGTAGTTTTCAGAACCCGCGCCTTTAACCAGCAAATTTATCTCTATTTCATCGCCGGAGCTAATTTCTGTGTATATTATTGCCGGCGTGTTTGTTTTAGTGTTTTTTCGCTCAAAAATAGCGTTTGAAACAACGGATTTTCTGTAAAAATTTTCTTCGTAAGCCTTTGCAACGGCGTTATTGAGCGCATTTTCGAGATTTTCGCCTGAAATTTGTACATTTTGCCCGACTTTCACAAATAAAATCACCTGCCCCGTATCCTGACAGAGCGGACGGGATTTTTTGCGCGAAATTTCGATATTTTGGAGAATCAAAGCGTATTTTTCATCACCAGTGCTGTTGTAAAGCCCTAAAATTTTCTCGTAAAACGGCTTTTCAATGGTCGTATTTGCGATTACGCAAAGATTATAAACTGCTTCTTTTATCTTGTCTGTATGAATTAGCGGCATAAGATTATCATATAACCTTATGCCGGCTTGTGCAAATTTTTACGCTGCAGTTGTTGTTTTTGTCTGTTGGGGCATTGAAGCTTTTGAAAGAGCCTGCGAGTACTGGTTCATATCGTAGCCAGCGCCGTTAAAACCGGGAACTGTCGGGATATTTAGGCCGTTTGCTGCGGTCATTGAGCCGAATTGTCCGATATTTTGTGCTGCTGAGTTGTCTGATTGTGTTTTTGCTGTGTTTTGTGTTTCAATCTGGCTTTGTGCTGCGTTGAGGATTTCTTCTGCCTGTGCAAGAACTGCCTGAGCTTCTGCATTGTTCGGATCGTGTTTGAGAACCTCAGCGGCCTTTTGTGCGGCATTAGCTGCGAGTGAAATCTGCATTTCGGGCGAATTTTCGCATTGTTTTGCAATATTTTCAGCCTGAGTGCCGCTTGCTTTTTCAAGTTCGGATTTTCCGACCACTGCTTTTGCTGCTTTACCTGCAAAATACATGCCGATTGTACCGCCGATGAAACCGCCGACGAATTTGCCGACTGCTGTGCCGATTCCGGGGCAGATTGCGGTTCCGATTGCCATACCTGCTGCTGAACCCGCAACTTCGCCTGCTGTCCAGCCAGCTGCACCCGCAGCAACTGAAGCAACTGTTTTTCCGGTCTGTTTTAAGCCTGCGCCGGTGCCGAGAGTTTTGAAAGTAGGTACAATTTCCGTGAATAATCTGATTGTACCGTCAATCGCAATCATCCAGCCTGCACCGGATTTACCCATGAGCTGTCCGAAGCCTGTTGCTCTTAATTTTTTGTATCCGGGGATTAAATCGAGGGCTTTTCCGAGGAATTTTCTATCTTTTTGAAGAGCTGCCTTTTCAGCGTCTGTCATTTTATGGAAAAGTTTATCTTTCTGCTCAACAAGAACTTTTTTAGCGTTTCCTGCGAAATCGTAGCGTTTATTTGACGGATTAGCTAAAAATGCGTCTTTTTCCGCTTTAATTGTGCTAAACGGATGTTTGAAATTCTTTTTTAACCACGGAAAAGCCTGAATTCCGCCAAAAATTGATAAAAATAAAGGTGTTCCGGATAAAGCTGACCCCAGAGTTTCTTCAGGGCAAATTGAATCGTTTCCGAAAGTGTAGCCTGCAAGATTTTTAATAACATTTTGATTTGCTACTGCCGCACCCTGCAAACCTTTCTGAAAACCGCTGTTTACGTTTCCAAAAGCCGGAACATATTGATTTGTATAACCAATGTTGTTAATCATAACCTTACCGTAATTCTATAAAACTAACCTTATATATATAAAAACATTTGCCCTTGAAAAATTGCGCAAAGTGAAAAAATTGTAATTATTTGTAAACAAATCTGAAGAAATTGGCAAAAAATGAGCTTTATTAGCATTATATAAACAGACGTTAAGGTGGAAGAAATGAAAATAAATTTTCGCGCTCAACAGCCGTACTCCCAGCCGAATAGCCCGAACAATAATAACAATTTCCGTATTCGCTCACTGGCTTCTAATGATATTCACAGCCATGTTGACGGGCTGGCAAAACTCGCCACGGAAACCGCAAAATTCAGAGCAGAAAACGCAAAAATGAACCGTCCGGAGCTGGTTTTTATGTGCGGTGACAGCTATGTCGGCGGAAATGAACAGAAAAACAACCTTATTATAAAAATAATGAACCTATTAAAGCCCGATGCTGTTATTCCGGGCAATCATGAATTTGATTCAAAGGGCTCAACCGGCCTTTTGGAAAGGCTCAAGGGCGCTAACTTCAAGACACTTGTCGCAAATTTGAACGTAAATCCTGATGGAAACATGGATAAGCTGTTTAAGTCGGAAAAACTCGCTAAATCAACGGTAATTGAGAAAAATGGCGAAAAAATAGGCGTAATCGGGCTTACTCCGGCTGATTTGTTTATGCGAATAAGTCAGGAAACCAAGGATTATTGCAAGGATTTCACCGTAAAAAATTTGCCGGACACAATAAAAGCGGTTCAAGACGAGGTAAAACAGCTCGAAAGTCAGAATGTGAACAAAATTTACCTGCTTTCTCATATGGGTTATGACGCGGATGTGGCAATGGCTAAAATGCTTGAGGGTGTTGATGTTATTCAGGGTGCGCATTCGCATGATACGCTTCCCGGGCTGATTCCAAAGGTTAATTTCTTCACTTCACGCCGTGGTGAGCCGGTTATTATCACTCAGGCGGGCAAAAACGGGCATGCTTACAATATTCTCGACGTGGAATTCGATAAAAACGGTAAAATTGTAAAAGCTAAAAACGAAGTTAAAAGCCTTGAAAATGTTTCTCAAAGCATGCTTGTAAATGTGGCTCAAAACATATTTTTGGGCAAACCAAAGGTAATCGGTGACATTGCTGTGACCGTAAAAGCGCTTCCCGAGTACGCTCTGGAAGAAAATCCGCTTTGTTCTTTCCTTTGTGACGCTTATAAAAAATATACCGGTGCGGATATCGTCTATAATAACGGCGGAACAATGAGAGCCAGCGTTTACAAAGGCCCGATTACCGACGCGCAGATAAAGGATTTAATGCCGTATTTTAATGAAGTTTCGGTTTATAAATTTAGCGAAAAAGAGATTATTGAAACGCTGAATAATGCGATTGCCGCAACGAAAAAGTACAACAGAACCGGCGCTTTGCAGGTTGCGGGTATTCAGTACACAATCGGCAAAGATGACAAAGTTAAGGATGTTTATTTTGTAAAAGATGACGGCACAAAGGAAAAAATCGACGCGAACAACCCCAGAGCCGATAAATTTTACACAGTAGCCTACAATTCTTTCCTTTTTGGCGGCTCCGAGGGGCTGGCAAACCTCCATGCTCCGGAAAAGAAAATTGCGCAGGCAGATAAAAACGAAACCGAAATGTTGATTGAATATATAAAATCTTTCAATGGAAAACCCATTACAATCCAAAAAACAGGCCGGATTCTCAGTGAAAGTCATCCGGAATTGAATCCAAAAAGCCCTTAGTTGAAGACGGCGTTTCAGGCGGCTCCGCAGGCTGTACAATCTGAGGTTTTTCCTGCTGCGGCTGCTGTTTTTCGCTTTGCGTGTAAGTTTTAAGCTCTTTCATTGAGCCGAGCGGGTTCACCCAGGTGAAAGATTTTATTGATTTGATACTTTCTGGATTTCCGGCGATGATTACCCTGAAATTCTTTGTTTCTGCCTGATATTTTGAGGTAAGCGCAGGGATTTTTGAGATATCCATCTGCGGAAGCTCGGAATTGTATGAAGTAAAGAGCTTTGCAATGGTTTCGCCATAAGAAGTATGCTCGTCAAGAACATTTTTAAGCGTAATATCGCCTAAAACCCCCACCGAATCGGAAACATCCGGCGAAACTCTGCCCAGAATCTGCACATCCACGTCCCCTGTAATAAGATTTGACACCCCTGTTATGTACATACTCATCTGAGGGCCGGCTGTGGTGACGGGGTTAAGATAAACAAGCCCGTTATTAAACCTTAAAACGCCTTTCAGAGAATCGACATATCCCGTATTTTTCGGCGCAATCGCTCTTTTTGCACTGTTAAGACTAGCATAAATCAATTTTTGCGAAAGAAGGTTCTGCGCATGCAAAAAATGCTCAAAACGTCCGAGCGGCCCGAGCTGCGCATTGGTAACAAGTATGTCGGCATTGCCTTTCAGAGTCTTCATTTGCACATTTTGCTCAAGTCCTGACATCGTAATATCAGAATCAAAATCCAACCTGCCGGAAATCTCCATATTAACCGGGAATATATCAGCAGCAGCCGCTGCTGATTGCAGCCCCCGCGCTTGAATTTTGCCTTTTGTTGAGGTATAAAGCAGATTGTGCTCAATATTCGCCGCAATATTTCCGCCGTAGGCGTTTGCGCGTAAATTGTTGAGATAAAGGACATTTTTTGAGATTTCCAGGTCGGAATTTATGTTTTGAAGCTTTAAATTGTTAATATTAGCGGATTGTATCAGTAATTTTCCGGTAAGAACCTCAAACGGCGCCTCAAAACCCGGTGCATACTTTGCCGATGGCAAGAATGCAGTGAGTTTTACAAGATTTTCCATATCAAGATTCTGCGCTGAAATATTCAGGTTATTAATTTTTTTAGAAACCGCAATATCCGCAGGCAGCAGGGCTGTGAGGTCAACAAAAGTATTTCCCGCTTTCAGCGTCTCCGCCTGCACCTTTATATAGCTTTTTGCAGGCTGAATTTGAATCAGACCGGCGTATAATTCTTTCATTTTGACTTCATAAAGGTTCAAATAACCGCTGATATCAGGCGCTGTACAATTTCCGCCAAGTTTCAAATCCCCGGTTACGGAGGCGCTGTCAACAGGATTTGCGCTGAATATGAGTTTTTGCGGGATTTTTACCTGAAAATTGTTAAAAACGGGCTTTTTAAAATTTTTAACCTCGCCTTTTGCCGTCAAAAGGTGATTTAGCCTGCCTGTATCAATATTTTGAGAGAGTTTTACGGCGGCCGGCGGTTCATTAAGCGAAATTTCTTTTATTTTTAATAAATCTTTTTCAAGGTGCAATTCTGCGTGCAAAAGCGTGTTTCCGGCGCGTTTTAGCAGAACCGGTGATATGTAGGCGTCGGGCATGGCAAGCGCATTCGCCTGAATATCCGCTTTTCCGTCTTTTGCTGTGAGGGAAGCGCCTATCGGGATTATGCCTTTTGAATAAATTGGGATTTCAGCAGGCAAAAGCGAGCGCAAAAACGCAGTATCCACCGTGCCGTAAAGCGAAAATTTTGAATCACGTGTTTTTTTATAATCTTTAACCGTGCCGGAAACGGTTACGGAAGCTTTATCATAGCTGAATTTTGAGGGGTTCAGATTGAAATCTTTTTCGTTGAAAGTTCCCGTAATATCGTTAGCAATGAGGTTTTTGGGCAATGCTTCCGGTTTGTATTTTACTCCGAAGGCTTTTAATGTGCCTTTCAGGCTCTTTTCCGACGCGTCGGCCACTTCTGTCGTGATTTTGTCGATAGAGAGGCTGTCTTTGGCGTAATCTGCTTTAAAATTTTTGATTATTGCATTAATTTTAGGTGAAGCGTTCTCCAATTTGCCTTTTAGCACAGCGTTAAAGGACAAAGTGCCTGATTTTACGGCAATTTTGTCCGATGGCTTCAAAAATGAAAAAGCATTCATTAAATTTGCAAGGCTGAGGTCATTTGCGCTCAAAGTCAGGTTTCCCCAGGCATTTTTGTCAATTTTCCCGCTTAATTCCACCGGCTGGTTGTTCACGAGCAGCGCTGATTTGTTGATTTTTACTTCGTTATCTGAAAAATCAACGTCAGCGTTGATTTCTGTGATTTTTAAAGGGATGGATTTGTGTTTTAGTGAAGCTTTAAAAACGCCGAGCCTGCCGGAAGAATTCATTGCCTTAAAGTCCGTTTCCACTGTAAAATCAGAGGTAATATAGCCGTCCGCGTCAAATTCCGACAGGTTATTTTTTATATTGAGCATTTCCGCAAGCGAAATCAGAACCGGTTTCAGGTTTTTTAAAGAAATCTTTTTTGTCGAGCATTTTAAATATATTTTTTTTGCGCCGGAAAGTGCAAATTTTGCGTTCAGCAGGGCTTTTTCATCTCTTGCAGCAAAAAATTCCGAATCCATTTCCCCTTTGTCTTTTTCAAATTTAAAATGAAAGTAGGACGGCGGCAGCATGAGCCCGTTTGCGGATTTCATTGTGAAATTGTCAATGTTAATTTTGCCGCTCAGCTTTGCATTTTCTGAAAGGGTCAAATCTGCGTTAATTTTCGCGTTCATTTTATGCTTGTTGAAGTCGGAAAACGGGATTTGAACCGGCTCAGGCTGAAAGTTTTTGATTAATTTGTCAGAAAACGCAAGTTTCAGGCTAAAATCCGCTATTTTTCCGGTTCCGCAGAAGAATGCGCCTGATGTGCTCAGTTTTCGGTTGTTCGTCAGGAGTTTGTTTGAAATTTTTAAATTTTGCGCTTCCAGCTTGAATTTTTGAGCTGTTTTTTCGTCCTTAATCTTGATTAGCAGCGAATTCACGTTTATTGACGGGATTTCATCGGAGATTTTGAGTTGAGAAGATTCCGCCTCTTTGTAATTTATCTCAAGATACTCCTGAAGAGTAAATTTCCCGTTTTTTAACAATTTTGTGGAAATTTGAACACTATCGGCAGAAACCTTTTCGAGCTTTAATTCCCTGTGGAGCAGTGCAAGTGTAGAAAAATCGAGGTTTACATTTTTTATATCAAGAATCTGGGTCTTATTCGGGTAAAAAAGCTGAACATTCTCCGCGTCAACGGTCAAATTGAGCTTTGGGGATACTTTAATCCTGTAATCGCGGATAACAAGGTCAAGATTTGTCTGGCTTTTGACAGCGTCCGAAATTATGCCCGAATAATCTTTTGAATTAAGCAAAAACGGCAGCCCGAAGCACAAAACAAGGTAAATGCCCACGAAAACTGCGGCAATTATTAAAAATATATTTAAAATTCTGCGGAATTTTCTCATAACATACACTTTCAGGCTAATATTCTATACTATTTTCACGGGCATGGCATGATTGTGATATAGTTGTTACGAAATATGGAAAAACGAGGAGATTGCGGGCAGAATGAACAATTACACGATAAAAATCGATACCGGCAAAGAAGCTTTGCTTCGTGAATTTTTTGCACGGGAAAATGCGGCGATATCTGCGCAGCAATACGCTTTCTGGCGCGCTAAAACCTCAAAATATACCGCTATTTTTTACAATTCCGGCAAATTTCTCGTTCAAGGCGCTGATGTTAGCGAAATTGCAGCTAAAGTTGAGGCTTTTCTCGGCATAAAATCCGTGCCTCCGGCAAAAACGCCCGATATTGCAGTTCCGGCAAAGCACATTGGCGTAGATGAGTCCGGAAAAGGCGATTTTTTCGGGCCGCTGGTTATTGCGGGGGTTCTAACCGATGAAAATAGCTCTGAAATTCTCTTGAAAGCCGGAATTAAGGACTGCAAAAAGGTTTCCGACGCACAAATCCCGAAACTGGCCGCCGCAGTGAAAAATAATTGCGTTTTTTCAATTGTCACGATAAATCCGGCAAAATACAACGAATTATACGCAAAATTCGGCAATTTGAACAAACTTCTTGCCTGGGGGCATGCCAGAACCATCGAAAATATTCTGGAAAAGGCAGATTGCGAATACGCGCTTTCTGATAAATTCGGCGATGAAAAACTCATAAAAAACGCGCTAATGGGCAAGGGACAGAATATAAAACTCGAACAGCGCTGCAAGGCCGAAAGCGATATTGCGGTTGCGGCCGCCTCTATTCTCGCCAGAGAGCAGTTTTTGAAGATAATGGCGGATTTTTCCTCAAAATACGGTGTACAAATCCCGAAAGGCTGCAATTCCGCTGTTATCGACGCTGCGAGAGAGATTGCGGGCAAATTTTCAAAAGATGAGCTCAAAAACCTCGTAAAAACGCATTTTAAAACTTTTCAAGAGGTTTAATGCTGAATTTCCTGTAATTTAGTGAAAATTTCCATCGGTCTGTCAATGAAAATTCTGCCGCCATGCTCAATAAGAAAATTTTTGTCCCGAAATCCCCATGTTACACTTATACAGGGCAATTTTGCATTTTTGGCCGTTTCTATGTCAACATCGGAATCCCCGATGTAAACAGAATTTTCAGGTTTTGAGTTTAAAAGCTTCATTGCCTCAAAAACGCTGTCAGGTGCCGGTTTTTTGCGAACATTTTCCGATTCTCCGATTGCAATGTCTATTAACGGGTCAAAATACCGCGCGCAAAGCTCTTTAACGGCTAAATCAAACTTATTTGAAACCACAGCGATTTTGCAGCCCCTTTCACGTGCAATTTTCAGCATTTCCGAAACGCCGTCGTAGGGCGCTGTGTGATTGTACATGATTTCTTTGTAATTTTTTTTAAATGTATCAAGGCAAGCCTCAAAATCCGGATTTTCTGCCCCATTCGGGAGGGCGCGTTCAATAAGTTTTCGCACTCCGTTGCCCACAAAATTCCGGATTTCTTCAATCGAGCGCTCCGGATAACCGAATTTCTTTAATGCAAAATTCGTCGCATTTTTCAGGTCTTCCAGCGTGTTTAAGAGCGTTCCGTCAAGGTCAAAAATCAATGTATTTATCATATTTTTCTCCCACGGCTTAATATAACATAAATTTTTTGCATTGTGGAAAAATTAAAGTTATAATTGCATTATGGGTATCGAAAAAGGTCTTGGGGAGGAATTTCCCCAACATTTATGCAAAATGTGCGGTCAATGCTGCAAAGCCATCACAACTCCCTACACGCATGAGGAGCTGAAAGAGCTTGCAGCGCAGGGGCAGGAAGAAGCGAGGGTTTTTGTTGAAATTTTCCGAAAATACCCCACCATAGAAGACGCCAGAAAGGCTGTTCCCGCTCACGTCGAAAATATTCTCAAAGAATTAAAAAAGAACCCTGATTTTGACGAATCAAAGATTGCTTTTTACTATTGCCCGCACCTGACCGAGCAAAATACCTGCTCAATCCACCCCACACGCCCGGATTGCTGCCGTAGAGCACCCAGAAACGGCTGGTCGCTTTTTCCGCCGGAATGCGGGTTCAAAGGATGGCAGTTTCAGCAAAGAGAACGCGTAAAAGCCACGGTAAGGCGCCTAAAAGAAACGCTTATGGATTTTGAGCTGCTTGCGGATGAGCAAATTCTCCCCTCCAGCGGAAAAAGCGTAAAACAGGTACGCGAAGAGATTAACGAAAAAATCTCGCACTGGGAAAAATACGGTTCTGCACACTGGTAGCAGTTTTTGGGTCATTTTTTAATACATTTCAATGATTTTTTGAATTGCAGTTTCAGCAGTATCCAAAATCTGATAAAGTTCGGCTTTTGTGAAAGGATTTCCCTCTGCTGTAGTCTGAAATTCAATGATTTTGCCGCTTTTTGTCATTACGACATTGGAATCCACCTGCGCGTGCGAATCTTCCGAATAATCCAAATCAAGTTTCACTTCACCGTCAATCAGCCCGATTGAAACCGCAGCAATCGGCTCAAAAATCGGGTTCTGCGTAATTTTTCCGTCCGAAATAAGCTTGTTTATTGCGTCTTCAAGCACAATATATCCGCCGCAAATGCTTGCGCAGCGGGTTCCGCCGTCAGCTTGAATAACATCTGCGTCAATTGTGATAGTAAGCCCTGTTAATTTTTCCAAATCAACGCACGAACGCAGGCTGCGGCCGATTAAACGTTGAATTTCCTGTGTTCTGCCGGAAATTTTTGTGCGTTCTCTCTGGCATCTTGTGTGGGTTGAGGTCGGCAAAAGCGAATATTCCGCCGTAACCCAGCCTCTGGGGTCGTCTTTTTCCATCCATTTAGGCGCTTTTTCGTCAACTGATGCGGTTACGATTACTTTTGTATCACCAAATTCCACCAGAACCGAGCTCAAAGCATGTTTTGTGTAATCTTTTACAAATTTTATATCTCTTAATTCGTTGTTTTGGCGGTTATTCAAACGCTCGGACATTTTATTTCTCCTTTATTCAATTGCTTTTTTATGGTAGTTTAATCTTAGCAAAATATTTCAAAAATAGGAAAAATTATGACAAAATTTTACTTAACTACGGCTATTGACTACGCAAACGGCGCACCCCACATCGGGCACGCTTATGAAAAGATACAAACGGACGTTATTGCCCGTCATTTCCGCCAGAGATACGACGATGTCTATTTTCTTACCGGAACGGACGAACATGGTATAAAAATCCAAAAAACAGCGGCTGCACAGGGTATTACCCCTAAAGGACTCTGCGATATTAACGCGGAAAAATTCAAAGAATGCTGGAACGGGCTCGATATTTCTTACAATCAATTTATAAGAACGACTGATAGGCAGCATGAAGAAATTGTTCAGAAAATCTTCAAAAAATTGCAGGATAATGGCGATATTTACAAACATTCTTACACCGGCTTGTACTGCTCCGGCTGTGAATCGTTCCTGAATCCGCGTGATTTGACAGAGGACGGACTTTGTCCCGATCACCTCAAAAAACCTGAGGAAGTTAAGGAAGAAAACTACTTTTTTAGGCTTTCAAAATATAAAGACAGAATTATAGAGCACATAAAAAACAATCCGGACTTCATTCAACCGGATTTCAGGGCAAATGAGGTTTTGAACCAGCTTGAACATATCGAGGATATCTCTGTTTCCCGCTCAAAAGATTCGGTAAGCTGGGGAATACCGGTTTTGGGTGATGATTCGCAGATTATTTACGTTTGGATTGACGCGCTATCAAATTATATCACAGCTCTTGGCTATGACCCTGAAAACCCGCATGAAAACTTCAAAAAATACTGGCCTGCCGATGTTCAGGTCATCGGAAAAGATATTTTGAAGTTCCACGCGATTTATTGGCCGGCATTTTTGATGGCACTTGATTTGCCGCTGCCTAAAACAATTCTTGCTCACGGCTGGATTACAATTGACCAGACAAAAATGTCAAAATCCATCGGAAATGTCATCGCACCCAAAGATGTGATGGAAACCTTTGAACTCGCCCACCCGGACGCGTTCAGATATTTCATGATGGTTACGGCTCCGACCGGACGTGACGGAAATTACTCTGATTTGGACTTCAAAGAAAGGGTGAACGCAGATTTGGCGAACAATATCGGCAATTTGCTCAACAGAACGCTCAACATGCAGGTAAAATACTTTGACGGCGAGATAAAACCGGAATTTATAACCGATTCAGATAACGAAATCGCAAAAGAGGCGCTGAATACCGTAAAATCAGTTAAAAACCGGTTTGATAAGTACGAAGTTGCCGAGGCTGCGCAGGAAATTGTTAATTTTTCCAATGTTGTCAACAAATACGTAAACGACACAGCGCCCTGGAGCCTTGCCAAAGAGGGCAAAATGGCTGAATGTGCGCAGGTTCTCTACAATGTGCTCGAGGCAATGCGGTTTATCGGTGCGCTGCTTGCACCTTATACGCCTAATATTTCGCAGGACATTTATGAACAGCTTAACAGGTCTGAAAAGCCCGCTGAAATTAAGCTGGATGACCTAAAATGGGGCGAAATTCCCGCAGGAAAAATCACAGAAAAAGAAAAAATCAAACCTGTATTTTTGCGTATGGATTCCGAAATCGCAGGTGCGGCAAAGAAAGGGTAATTATGGCCAAAATTGTGGCATTTTCTTCTATTCAGCTTGACAGGTTTTATTCACCGCTTGGAAAAAGCGTGAATATTAGCGTCCAGAACAGATTGAGTAAAAGCGGGAAATTTTCAAACATTATCAACGAAAATAACATGAGCGCGCTCAATAATTACCTTGAAAAAAACAACGCAAGCGTTTATATTGAGGATTTGGGCGGGGATTTTTTCCATGATGTTAAATTTCATGTTTTTAAGCGAGGGAAATCGGATACAATTAAATTTCCGTTCAGTTTTGCGGGTGCAAAAGAGGATTTTGCAAACTGCATGCGCTCTTTGTACAAAAATGTTGAAAATGCCCTAAAAACTTTAAAGGGCTAGGCTTTACATTTTTTTACAAAGCAGCAAAAAAAATTCTTGTACGTTTTTATAATAAAATGTAGTCAAAAGGGTTAAAAATATGAATAAAGTCAGCTTCGGGGCAGCAAAATTTACTAAAATTCCGCAAATTAAACCCCGCACAAATAAAAACACAACGGCACTTGTTGATGAAATCAGCACAACAGCGATGTTGAAAGGAAAATCCAAAGAAGAGTTAAATGAGCATTTAATAAGAGAACTTGCGGCTTCCCCGCGGATGGGTTTTAGCAATTTGCCTATTATCAGGGCGATTCTCGGAGCTGCGAAAGACGGAACCAAAATAAAATGATAGATATTGAACAAAAACAAAAATTAGAAGAGCTTGCTTTGAAAATAAACAAAGCGAAGGAGTGCCTTTGACCTTTCCGGCGTTGAAAAGAAGGCAAAAGAACTTGATTTAAAACTTCAGAGCGAAGAAATCTGGCAAAATCCGCAGAGTGCCGCAAAACTCTCGCAGGAGCTTACAGAATGCAAAAATACGCTCGAAAAAGCTGAAAATTGGGACAAAAAAATCGAAGATTGTAATGTCCTTGTTGAACTTTACAACGAAACCGAGGATGAATCGCTCTGGGAGGAGCTTCAAAACACGCTGGACGCCCTTGAAAAAGAGATGAACGATTGGGAGGTACAAACGACGCTTTCCGGAGAATATGACGCCTACGACGCGATTTTGACTGTAAATGCAGGCGCGGGCGGCACCGATGCGCAGGATTGGGCGCAAATGCTGCTCAGAATGTACTCCAGATGGGCAGAAACAAAGGGCTGGAAAGTCGAATTGCTGGATAAATCGGACGGAGATGAGGCCGGAATTAAGTCCGCAACAATAAAAGTAAGCGGAAAATACGCTTTCGGGCTCGCAAAAGCAGAACGGGGCGTCCACAGGCTCGTCAGAATCTCTCCGTTTAACGCAAACGGAAAGCGCCAGACGAGTTTTGCGTCGCTGGAAGTCAGCCCTGTGCTTGAGGATTTTGAAAAGGCAATACATATCCCGCCGGAGGATTTGGAGGTTGATACAATGCGCTCGGGCGGAGCAGGCGGCCAAAATGTCAACAAGGTTGAAACTGCCGTCAGAATTTTGCATAAACCGACCGGAATTGTCGTAAGATGCCAGCAGCAGCGTTCCCAACTGCAAAACAAAGAAACCGCAATGCAAATGCTTGCTTCAAAACTGCTCGCAATCAAGCAGGCAGAGCATGATAAAAAACTTGCGGAGCTTAAAGGCGAAAATTTCGACATAAATTTTGGTTCTCAAATCCGTTCATACGTTTTTCACCCGTACAAAATGGTTAAAGACCACAGAACGGGCTTTGAAGTCGGAAATGTGGATTCAGTGATGGATGGGGAGATTGACGGGTTTATCGAGGCATATTTGAAACAGAATATCAATTCGTAATGTAAACAAATTGCCGCAAACCTGCAAATTATTTTAGAATTAGAATATGTTTGGAACAATGGAGCTTCAAATTGAATATTTACTGCTTTTACAGCAGCTGAGAGAAGCGACAAACGGCGTTTTTGATACATTTTTTATGTCTGCAACGTGGTTTGGCGAAGTAATTATCCCGCTTGGATTTTTAGCTGTTATTTACTGGTATTTTGATAAAAAAGCGGGAATTTTCATGCTTTTTAACTTTGCTCTGACCCTTTGTTTTAACGTTTTTTTGAAAATGGCCGCCTGCATAAAGCGTCCGTGGCTTATTGACTCCAGAGTTTGCCCGATTGAGCGGGCTTTGCCTGCGGCGGACGGATATTCTTTTCCCAGCGGCCATACAGCGGGAGCAATGAGCGTCTGGGGGTCTGCTGGCTATTTATGGAGAAAAAATCGATGGATTTTGGGGCTAATGGTGCTTCTTGTGCTGCTTGTTGCGTTTTCAAGGAACTATATCGGGGTGCACACGCCGCAGGATGTCATTGTATCAATTATAATCGGGCTGTTTATTATTGTTTTTACCGATAAAATCCTGAAATGGACAGATAAAAAGCCCGGAAACGACTTGATTTTTTACACAGCAATAATGATTGCGGGGCTGATTTTGTATTTGTACCTGCATTTGAAATGCTGCGCCCAAATGCGCTCATACAACCCGCTGGTTGACACAATAAACCCTCTGAACATGAAACATGGCGTTTACGGCAAGCTTGCTTTTGTTTACGGCGCGTTTTCCGGCTGGATTCTGGAAAAAAGGTTTGTAAACTTTCAGGTTGTGTTCAAAAAATCATTAAAAACCTTATTTTCTGCTGTTTTTGGGCTTTTATTGTTTTATCTTGTTATGTTTTTGGCTGATAAATTCTTTGCTGCAATTCTTGTAAAACGCTATGCGTCCGCAGCGGCAGCCTTTTTCATCGCATTTTATATATCATTCATTTATCCGTTCATTTTGAAAAAAATTCGCCGATAGTGTATGGCAATTAAAATGCGTTTGTATTATATTTATAGTAATTATGCCAATGAAACATTCAAAATATTCAGTAGTTATAGTCGGAAGCGGTATTTCAGGACTTTATGCCGCAATTAAGTTGTCCGAGAGCATGAACCTCCCTGACGGAATTCTTTTGCTGACAAAATCACAGCTTTCTGAAAGCAATTCAAGATACGCGCAGGGCGGTATTGTAGGCGTTTTGCCAGAAAATGCGCCGGATTCCGTTAGTTTGCATGTTGCGGACACAATAAAAGCCGGCTGCGGGCTTTCTGATTTTAATGTTGTGAAATTTATCTCTGAAAACAGCCAGTACGCAATAAAAGACCTGATGAGCTACGGCGTGGAGTTCGACAGGGACAAGCAAAACGGACTGACTTTCACGCTCGAAGGTGCTCACAGCGTAAGAAGAATTCTCCATGTCGGCGGCGACGCAACCGGCTACGGAATTGAAAAAGCGCTCGTAAACAAGGTTAAAAACGATAAAACAATTGCTGAAAATATCTCAATTTATGAGCAATACCATGCTGTCGAGCTTTTAATTGACGCAAAAGGCGAATGCAGGGGCATTATTTCGTTTAATGAGGCCACAAAAGAGTTTGAAACTATCTATGCCGGCGCAACTGTGCTTGCAACAGGCGGTGTCGGACAGGTTTACAAGTACACAACAAACCCGTCGGTCGCTACAGGCGACGGGCTGGCGCTCGCAGTCAGGGCAAAAGCCGAAATTAAAGACATGGAGTTTATTCAGTTCCATCCTACGGCACTTTCGCTTGATAATGACGAATCAAGGTTCCTGATTTCGGAATCTGTCAGAGGCGAGGGCGCAAAACTCGTAAACAGCAATGGCGAATACTTCATGGAACGCTATCATGAGCAAAAAGACCTTGCTCCCCGCGATATTGTTTCCCGCTCAATCGTCAAAGAGCTCGAAAAAACGGGCGAAGACAGGGTTTTTCTTGATGCTTCGCTTATTCCGATAGATACATTTACAACAAGATTTCCGAATATTTATAAAAAATGCCTTGAAAATGGCATTGATGTCACAAAAGACTATATTCCGGTTTCACCGGCAGCGCATTACTGCATGGGCGGCATAAAAACGTCTGTTGACGGAACAACTTCTATCCGGCACCTCTACGCTATCGGCGAAGCGGGCTGCACTTCTTTGCACGGAGCTAACAGACTTGCCAGCAATTCACTTCTTGAGTGCGTTGTCACCGCTTTTGAGCTGGTAAATACGCTTTCCTTTGAAAATTTGCAGGTTTCTGACGTGATTGACGATTCTATACTTTCTACAATCAAAAATTACGCACCGGAAGACGAGCCCGAGGTTACAGATTGCGATGTAAATGCCCTGATTAACAGGCTGAAAGATACAATGTGGAAAAATGTCGGCATAATCAGGGATGAAAACTCTTTATTGCAGGCACTTTCCGACCTCAAAAAAATATCAGAAGAATTCGGGCGGAACCGTTTCTGCACCAGCGCAGAAGAATTTGAATTGCGCAACCTTTTGCATGTTGCTCTGGTTATCACAAATATGGCTTTAAGGCGAAAAGAGTCAATAGGCGCGCATTTTAGGTCTGATTCACCCGTAATGGAAGAAAAAATTTCTGTTGAGGTAAAAAACGATGAATCATCAGTTTCTGTTAAATGATTTTATTATTGAAAAACACATAAAAAACGCTCTGGAAGAGGATATCGGGTACGGCGACATTACGACGGATTTTTTATACTCGGATTCTGAATTTCTCACTGCGTATTTGAATACCCGCGCGGATGGCGTAATTTGCGGGCTTCCGGTATTCAAAAAAGTTTTTAGAATCCTCTCAAAGGATGTCAGGATTGATTTTGAGGTGCAGGAGGGCGAAAAAATCCAAAAAGGCCAGACCCTCGCTAAAATTATCGGCCCCGCAAGGGCAATTTTGACGGGCGAAAGAACTGCATTGAACTATATCCAGAGAATGTCGGGAATTGCGACGGAAACCGCAAAATATCAGGAAGCAACCAAGCCTTACAGCGCTTTTATCGTTGATACGCGAAAAAATACGCCCGGATTCAGGCTTTTTGAAAAATATTCGGTTGCAGTGGGCGGCGGAAAGCTCCACAGGTTCAATTTGAGCGACTGCGCAATGGTTAAAGACAACCACATAAAACATGCCGGCTCAATCACAAATGCGGTGCAAAGCCTGCGCAAAAACGGCTCTCACGCGCATAAAATCGAGGTCGAATGCGATACTTTTGAGCAGGTTAAGGAAGCGGTCGAAAATAAGGCTGATATTATTATGCTCGATAACATGAACGTCGAGGATATGAAAAAATGCGTAGATTTTATAGCCAAACGGGCTATTGTCGAGGCCAGCGGAAATGTTAAACTCGATACTGTGAATAAAATCGCGTCAAGCGGAGTTGATATAATCTCGACCAGCGCAATTGTAGCAAATGCGCCGGTTTTAGACCTCGGATTGGACATGTAATATGACATTTAACATTCTGGTCTGCATTAAGCAGGTTCCCGACACAAATGACATAAAATGGACGGCAAATAACACAATTGACCGCGCAGGAATGGATTTAATCATAAATCCTTACGACATGGGCGCAATGCAGATTGCGCTGGACGTGAAAAAAGCGATTGTTGACGCAAAAATAACTCTTTTGTCCATGGGTCCTACCCAGGCTGTTGAATCCTTGTCATACGGGCTTGCAATGGGCGCGGATGAGGCATTTTTGCTCTGCGATAAGAAGTTCGCCGGCTCTGATACGCTCGCTACATCGTATTGCCTCGAATGTTTTATCAGAAAATTTATGCCGGATTTCAATCTGATTCTCTGCGGCCAGCAGGCTGTTGACGGTGACACGGCACAGGTTCCTCCTGCGCTCGCGCAAAAGCTTTGCGTGCCTTCTTCAGTGCTTGTTTGCGAATTTCTCGAATATAATGACGGAAAACTTACCTTAAAACGTGAAACGCCCTGCATTAAAGAAGAAATTGAGATAAAAACGCCCGCGCTTCTTGCGGTTAATTCAAGAGAATGCGTGAAAAAGCCGCTTATTGAAGATTTTATGCGAGCTCAGGATATCCCCGTGAAAATCCTCAGCGCCGCAGATATAGGCGCGGACGACGCACAAATCGGTTTTGCAGGTTCACCGACAATTGTAAAAAAAGCATTTCGTCCGGAAATCACGCGGGAATGCCGGATTATCAACGATTTTTCGTCGGAAGCAGCTGCAAAACTTCTTCTTGAGGCGGTTAAGGAGGCGCGTTCATGACAAAACTCCTTGTTTTTGCTGAAACTCACAACAATTTGATAACGCCTGTTTCAATCGAAACAATTACCTACGCAGCAAGCAGCTTGAAAAACGTCGAAATCAATGCTCTAATCGCTGCAGCTCCGGAATACGCGGATGAACTGGCTGAACAGCTTAAAAATAAGGGGCTGGACAATCTTTTTCTTCTTGTAAGCCCTGTTTTTGCAGACAATGAGATTTGTACGCTAACCGGCGCTATAAGTGATTTTCTGGCACAAAATCATCAAAATATACTTCTTGTAGGTGCAACAGCGCTCGGCAGGGAACTTGCGCCGCGCGTGACTTCAAGCCTGAACCTCGGTTTGACTGCGGATTGCACAATGGTTGACATTGATGAGCAGGGAAAATTGCTAGCGACACGCCCGACTTACGGGGGGCAGCTTATGGCGGTTATTTCTTCAAAAACCGACCCGAATTGTGCAACAATACGGCCGGGCGCCCTCGTCACAGCCGGAGAAATTCCGCAAAAATCAATGAATATTCACCGTATTGAACCTCAAATTTCACGGAACGAAGAGGCAGTAAAGGTGTTAAAACGCGAATTTAAAACAATTGACAACAGCCTTGAGTCCGCAAAAATCGTTGTTGCCGGCGGTGCAGGCCTGCGTTCTTCCGAAAATTTCGGAAAAATGTACAGACTTGCTGAAAAATTGGGCATTTCACCGGCGTCTTCAAGGGCAGCGGTTGAGCTGGGCTGGGCGGAGCAAACAATTCAGGTCGGACAAACAGGGCACACAATTGCACCGGATTTGTACATCGCACTGGGCATTTCGGGGGCAATTCAGCACCTAGTCGGCATTACAAACGCCAAAAAGGTCATAGCAATCAATTCTGACCCGAACGCGCCTATTTTCCAGTGCTGTGACATTGGCATTGTCGCCGACGCGCAGCAGGTTTTGGACGCGCTTTTAGCCGAATAAAGGCTTTTTCGCTTAAACAAGCCCCTCTTTAATCGCCTTTACGGCAGCCTGAGTTCTGTCATCAACCACCAGCTTTTGAATAATATTGCAAACGTGCGCTTTTGCTGTATGTTCGCTTATTGTGAGCGTGTTGGCAATCTCAAAATTCGATTTTCCGTCCACAACGAGCTTTAATACTTCATATTCTCTTTCCGTAAGATTTGCGTGCTGCGCCCGGAAAGTCGCTCTGGAGCTTTGTTTTTGGGGGATAAAACAGGAGGATTGATTCCTGATGAGCGGTACGATTTTCGGGTCAAGCCAGATTGCGCCGTCTTTTACGGATTTTATAACCATAATCAGGAGTTCTGTGTTAATATCCTTTAGCACATAGGCGTAAGCGCCCGCGCTGAGCGAGTCCATGACCTCTTTTTCCGTGGTGTGCGAGGTCAGCATAATGATTTTTTGGTCGGGATTGTCGTTCAGAATGCGCTTAGTTGCCTCAATTCCGCTTATATCAGGCAATCCAATGTCCATAAGTATAACATCCGGCTTTATATTCTTTGCTTTTTCGACAGCCTCTTTCCCGCTTTGTGCTTCCGCGATGACTTTTATGTCATTACAGTCCTCAAAAAGCGATTTAAGCCCTACCCGCAGCAGTTTATGATCTTCTACCATTAATAACGATATACACTTATTTTCCGGCATAATATTTCTCCCACTCTATTATTTATTAGTAATATAAAATAGAGAAACTTTTTGTTCATTACCGCCGAAATCCCGCCTCCTGTTATAAATTTTTGTTTTATAAAAATAATATCTATTTATTACGTCGCGATATATAGCGATAATATTAAATACATTGTAACATTATTTTAAACAGTTTGTAAGAATTATCAAAATTTAAATTTCAGGGATATTATAAGCAATATACAGGCAGAATAAACACCATGAAAGGAATAAGTTATGAATATCAAAGCAGCAGCGCTTTATACAGGGCTCACAGGGGCAACTCTTCTGGGCGGATGTGCTAAAAAGGCTGAACCTCTGGCAAAAATTGTCGAAAAAGCCCAAACCGAGCTTATTAACAAAGATACCCTGAGTGCGGCCGATTCAGTGGTTTCAAAGGCTATTTATAAAGCCAGACTTGCAGAAATAGAGCTGGAAGCTGCCAAAACAAAGCTGGAGGATGCAAGATTCGCAGTTTCTTATAAGCTGGATTCAATTAATTTAGCAAATGACCCCTTGAGATTAAGTGAATATTTCGACTTGCTTAAATTCGGAAAATTAAACCAGCGCCTCATCAAAATAGATGATGGATTAACAAATATACAGAAAAATCTGCTGGATGTGCAGTTTTCTGTAAATAATTTGCCAAAATAACAAAAAAGAGCACTCAAAATCGAAAAATTTGAGTGCTCTTTTTTATAATACATATATCGATAAGAAATATAACGATAATCTTATTGAATTTGTATCTAATAGAAATATAATGATAATATTTTAACATAAAGCCAGAAAAAAATTAAAAATCTATAATGTTATTATGGACAAAAGTTTTTCTCAAATGCCGCATAATGCTATTTCACAAGATATTGACTTTGTAATGACAATGGACGGCTCATGCGGGCTGTACAACAGAAATGTTGGCGATATTTATCATTCTTCTTACGGCGCCCTGTCAGAAGCAAAGGAAAAATTTATACGCCCTTTAAATTTTCATAAAAATTTTCTTCAAAAAAAAGAAATAAAGGTTCTTGATATATGCTCGGGCATAGGCTATAACACAAAAGCCTTTTTAAATTACCTTTTCGATTCCAAAATCGAGCCAAAAACAAAAATCCATATCGACGCAATAGAAATAGACAAAAAACTTGTTCTAATTTCACCGTTTATAAATGATGGACTACGGGACTGCTCGTGTTCGTATTTTTTATTGGCTAATTTGCAAGAGGATATTTTCTCAGAAATAGAACAGGTGAATTCTGTTATTTCAGATTTAAAAAACAGGCCATTTTTAACACGCGCTGTGGTCGCTTTATTTCAAAAATACAGATTTGATGGGTATAAATATAACCCCAGGAGAAGCTATCTTTCGTTTTTACATAATATATATTCATGTTTTATCATGACTCGAAACAAAAAATACGTCAGATTCATGCGTGGCATGAAATCTAATTTTGTCCGAAAATCTTTCATTTCTAAATCACTTTATTATTAAAATCACGTTTTTTTTAGTTTGTCAAGTAATTTTATATAATTTAACAATAAATCATCTATTTGTAGTATATAATCTTGTTTGGCTTTTTTGCCTCGTTTTTCTCGATTTTTAGGCATAAATCTTTGTCCTTTTTAAACCGCTATTTTTTTGAAAGCTCACGAAGTGAGGTTTTAGAAAAATAGTGGAACACCTGTGCGTCGTCCCCTTGTATTTATTAGCACAGGTGACACCATTTTTAAAAATCTCTGCATTTGTTGAGGTTTCTGTTTCGTTTTTCGCGTATTTGTTCTTTGATTGATTCTTGTTTTATCATATCAGCAGTAGTGTTATTGCTAATATAATCCATGATTCTTTCTTCATATTTTTCATAATGTTTTCTATTGATTTCATTTTTATCGTCTTTCAGTGTTTTTAAATAACTTCTTGGTATTTTGTACCTTTTTCCGTCTGTGTCTTGCAGGTATCCTTTTTCTATTAGCTCTGGATGTCTGCGAATGAACTTTACATTCATTTTGCAGCGGTTTGAGAAAGTCATTTTTGTGTTGTATTGCTTGTTTAGCAGGTTGTTTTTGAATTTTTTTATTGAGTATTGTGCAATATATATGATGTTATTCGGGTTACAATCTTGTAGAGTAGTATTGCCACAAGCCCATAAGTCCTGTAATGTTTGACTATACATTTGAGGATGTCCGCTTTTTGAGATTTGGCATTCTTTTCTGTCATTGCTGAAATTTTCTCCGAATATTATTGCATGATGATGTGGTCTATGTGTTTTTTCGCCGTATTCTGCTACGTGAAAATAGCTGATTTTCTTGTCTTTGAATTTCTTCCGTAGTCTTTTTATGAACTTTTGGAAGTATTCCATCGAATATTCTATTTTGAAAACAAATCCCGCGTTTGCTCCGTATTTGTGTGCTTTTGAGTTTTTGTCTAGTAGTATTTTGTTATCAAATGTTAGAGTTATGAAACATGCTTCTTTATGGTATTTTGCTTCGTTGATTAGTTTTATTGCCCATTCTTGAGCCTTTTGTCGCTTGCAAGTGTCACATTTTCCGCATTTAACAATTACTTCTTCTTTGTTAACTATTATTTTTCTAGGATTTGTACACATATTTAAAATAAATCGGACTTTAACCGAGTATTGTGACGGATTTCACGCGCTTGGTAAAAGGAGTTAAGAATATATGGTTATGTAATTCTTATTCCGCCACGTTTATTTTTTGAGTATTCAGCAGAGTTGATGTTTTTAACGTTGTTGATTCCGCTTTTCCATTTTTTAACGTTTTGTTTTTTTGTTAATTTTTTAGCCATTATAGTATCGAGCCTCCTGTTTTAGGTATACCGTGTGACGGCAGAACTCTTGTGACAGAACCAGAGAATTGGAAGTCACATATGCACTGTTCTGCTGTTTCGTCGTCGTCGTTTTGAACTGCTACAGTTCTTTTTACGATTTCGTCGGTTTTGTCTTTGATGAACTCTCCATTCAGTTTTGGTAGTTCTTCAAATTTTTCTGCGTAGTGCCATACGTCAAGTGTTTGCGGATATTCACTTCGTAATTCACCGCATATTTCGTTGTTGAATGTTCTGTAATCGTCGTATCTAGGTATATAGCCGAAAGTCAGTTTGTCGACATTTTCGTTTGTTTTGCTGTCTTTGACGTTTTCGCCTTGGTAGAATATTTCGCCGTTTTCCACTACTTGGTCTGAAAGTCCGTTGAATTCAGGATAATAGTAATCGTAGCGTTCCATGCGGTTCCAGCATTTTCCCATTCCTTGCTGGTATTGAGGAATTGCTTTAATTACTGCTAATCCCATGATTGCACCGAACTCGCCGAATGACGCTCTAATGACTTCACCTTTATCGCTTGCTGTGCCGAATCCTGCTATGTTTCCTTGAGGAGTGTTCTGGCCTGTAGAGCCTGTACCGCTGGTCTGTATGACTGGTGTAGTGAACATAGGTGTAGACGTTCCTCCGAGGTATTGCGGTCTATACAGTAACAAGTCAGGATTAATGCAGCCATAGCGACCCTCAAGCTGTTCTGTGTAGCGTGTACCGTTTCTGTTGTCACGTTCTAGGATTTCTTGAGTGTCAATTGCTAGCCTCATTGCTGAAATGCTGGCACTTACTGCGCTTGATAGGTCTGCGTATAGTCCTGTTATATTTATTGTCTGTTTGTTTGGTAATCCTGAACCGTTTGTACCAGCTGCGTATACGTGGTATTCTTGCCCTCCGCCGTCTTGGAATATCATAAAGTTGTTTGATTTTCCGTTTGCGCTCCATTTAGCTTGTCCCTCTACAGGTGCGGTTGTACCTAATGGGATTTGTACTTGTTCACCGAGTTGTAAATCAGGCAGGCAGTTAGTGAAATAGTCTCTGTCTTTGCCGATTTTAAATAGTGAATAGTTTTCTGGTACATCGTTGGTGTCAGTGTCGTTTTCATACAACGAATCTTGCAGTCTTTCGCTTCTGAAATATGCGTTGATTATGCGGTTGTACATTCTGTGGCCCAATGATGTCATTTTTGTGTTTTTTACTCCACATCTAGTACGGCCGAGGTAGTCTGCTAGAGATTTGTACGGAATGCCGTTCGGATATGTGATTGTGGACGTTATGTAGTCAATGGTGTCATTAGGATTTTTTCTTTCGCCGTGTTGTTTTGCGAAGTTTTCCCATTGTAGTCTATGCGGGTCGAAGAAGAAGTATGTTTTTATCCATAGGTTGTCCATTGGTGCTGTTAATTGTGTTGTGAGTCTTACGAATGCTTTCATGTTGATTTGCCACGTGTCTCCCGGGAGTACTTCCTGATAGAAAATAGGTACCAGATAGCTGGCTTTCTGTGTCTGTTTTCTTGAGAAGTTTACTGGGAATATGCTACGTGGTAGTTTTATCTGTGGTACCCTTGAGATGTATGAGTTTGCCTTGTTTCTCATTAGTATGTTTGTCATTTTTGAATTCCTCTTTGATTTCCTTTTCTACTATTTGAATTGTTTCCATGCACATTGTGTATTCTTTGCACGTTTCGTATGGGTCGTTTCCCTCTTCTAGAGCCTCTTTTAGATTTTTTATTGCTTCATCGGCTCTTTTTTTTAGTTGTTTTATGTCTTCGATTTTCCATCGAAGTAGTATTTCTTTTTGTATGTTATACATTTTTGTTCTCCTGCTTTGCTAGTTCTTCTACTTGTTCAGCAACTGCGTGGAGCTGATCAAGATTGTTCTTGTCGTATGCTTTCATTAGTTCCTGCCACAGTTCCAGGATTCCTTTGATTAATATCGGTAGGAATACTTTCAGTGCTAATAGGATTTTCTTCCATTTGTTCATTGTTGTCTCCTTTCAATTGATTAACTAATTCTTCGTTCAGGACTCCTGTTTCCAGGAATTCGTTGAACTCGCCTGCTTTGTACTTTTCGATAAACATGTCGACGTTGTCGCCGAACACTTTTCTTACGCGTGCTGGTTGTTGTTTGAAATATTCTTCCATGTCTTTTCTGACCCGTACTGCTTCGTCGAGTGTCATGTTCCGGTTGGTGTTGTCAAGGTATAAGAATTCAGTGGCTTGAGTTTTGTTGACAAGCGTTGAGATTCCGTACTTTTTGAGGCATGTGTAGATGTCGCATTCTTCGCGTTGTGACTGGTCTGTCATGCTTTCGCCGAGTGCTTTTGTGCCCTCCCGAGTTTTGTACTCGTTGAATTTGTTCTTGAGTTTGTACTTCATTTGGTGTATGCTCCTTTCTATGAGTGAAAAAGATAAATTATTTAAAACTATTAGATATATACTTATTTTTCTTGCTGTTTTTTTGCCTCTTTATTTGGTAATTAGTACAATATTAATTAATCGTGATATTGATAGATTTGAGCGAGAGACACAGGAAAAATTTACCAAGTTCGAGAATGAGTTCGACCAGAAGACATTGAACTATTCAAAAGTTTATTACCCAGAGAATTAGTAGCATTTATTGATTTTGTTTCTGAGTATCCTCTTGCGCGTTCTTTTGTATATCTTGCTTGTTCTTTTCCTACTAGCCTGTTCGTTTGCGCATTCATCGCATTCGCATTCGCTGTGATCCGATTCGTTATGGCGTCCATTTGTATAGCTGAGCTTTGAACCGTCTTCATAATGGTGTCTTTTATAACATTGTCGATTTCTGCGCGTTCTCTTTTGTCGGCATATTTGTTTTTTATGACCTGCAGCAAAGTCAATTCTTTTTTCAGTGCCGAATCGGCCTCAAAGTTATCACGTTTCATTTGTTCTGTTTTTGCTTGCTGGTTTATGAAGTTTATTTCTGCATTGTTTCGTTTTATTTGTAATGCTGAGGCGATTCCATCTCTTACGCTTGCACCATAGTCCGGCGTGTTTATTGTTCCCATTCCTCCACTTGGTGTGCTTGCTCCGCTTCCTCCGGTTGCTGATAGGATTGGATTTAGTCCGGCTGCTTTCAGGTCTGCTACTTCTCTTTGGTGTGCGGTGCTTGACATTCTTTCTTGAAAATCGAATTGTCTTTGTTGCATTTCTTTTGTTTGTTCGTAGTTCAGTATTCCGCTCATTGCTGATGAACCTAGTTGCCCTGCTAATGAAGCTATTATTCCCGCTGCTTGTAACCATGCCATTGTTTTATCTCCTTAACATTCTGATTTTGTTTAGTTCTTTTACTTCTTCAGTACTTAACATTTTGTAAATTTTGTTGTGGTCTGTTGAGAATCTTGTTATTTTTCCTGCGAAGAATCTGAACAGGTCATCTCTAAATTCAGTCATGTACTTTTGTTCGTACAGTTCGGTGTTATCGAATAGGTATTTGTTTACCTCTTTCATTTTTTCGTTGTGGTACAGCCATTCGGCTATCATTTCGAGTGTTTCGTGTTTTATCATATTTCTTTTCCGTCAAATAACTTTTTTACTATTTCGATTGTTTCTTTTCCTTTTGCTGCTGCAGCGATTCTTTGTTTTTCTTCAATTAGTAAATTTCTTTGAATGCACAATTTTTGTTCTTTTGTTTCGCATCCGTTTGTGATGAAAATTTTCATTTCTTTGATTTGGAAGTTGTTTTGAATTTCTCCGATTTTGTAAAGTGTAAACTTAGTTTTACATTTTTTGTCTTTTAGCCAGTCATGGAAGTATAATTTAGCAGTATCGAAGTTGTTCGATATGAAAGTTTGAATCGGTACTTTTGTAATGCCGTTTAACGATTCTGAAATTAAAAATAGGTTGTAAACTCCATGTTTCATAGAAAAAGTCCTTTCTTACATAATATATATTATCAATACGTATCGAAACGCAATAAAAAGGCATTGAAAGCCCTTAAAATGAACAATTTTACATTCCGCCCGCATTATATGGACGCGAGGCTTTTCTTAAAATCAGCAAAAAGCGGATATGATATTGTGTTTTTGGACGCTTTTACGCCCTTAAAATTGCCAACCCTCTGGAGCGAAGAATTTTTTGCTCGGCTTTATGAACTTATGCATACGGATTCAATGCTGGTCACATATTCTAATTCGGCTGCAGTAAGAAATGCAATGCTCAAGGCTGGATTTTTTGTCGGCAAGACTTTTGATACAAAAAAACGCCCCTCGGGCACAGTTGCTTCCAAAAATAAGAATTTTATCGAACATCCGCTCGATGAATTTGATTTTGGATTAATGCAAACAAACGCAGGGGTTACTTTTAATGATCCGGTCTTAGATTGGCCGCCGGAGAAAATTCTGGAGGAATATAATGCAAAAAAATCGCGTTTAAACCTTCCGTCCTCCAGTTCCTATATAAAATCACACAAAAGAAAAGAGGAAACGCTATGTACGACGTAGTCATTTGCGGCGGAGGCACTGCAGGGTGCGCGGCAGGATATATTGCCGCAAAAAACGGCCTAAAAACACTTATTATCGAAAAAAACATTCACCTCGGCGGGTCAATCACCTCTGCGCTTGTTGTCCCGGCAATGAAATCGGACACTTGCAACATAAACTGCGAATTCTACAACGAATTTGTGAAAAAAATGTCGGAATATGGTGGTCAAATAACCTATTCTGACGGAAATACAGGCTGGTTTAACCCTGAAATTGCAAAAATAGCGCTCGATTCAATGATGAAAGAGGCTGGCTGCGAAGTTTTATTCGGATGTGAAGTAGAAGACGCAAAATGTTATGATGATAACATTAAAAAAATCAAAATTTCAAATGGAATATTATCACTATATATCGAATCGAATTATTTTGTAGACTCAACAGGAAATTCAAAACTAGGAAAAATTTTAAATCATAAATTTTTGACTGACAAAAAAAATGAACAACCGATGACATTGCGCTTTAATCTTTCGGGAATCGATATGAAAAAATTCTGCGAATGGATAATGGAGCTGGATAAGGATAGAGAAGTCACGACTTGTGCCCAAATCAATGGTGAAATGCATATGTCGACGGCATATACCTGGGATAAGTCTAAAAGCTGGGCATTAAGACCCATTTTTGAGGCTGGAATAAGGGAAGGCGTGATAAAAGAGGCTGACAGCGCATATTTTCAGGTGTTTTCAGTTGCAGGGATGAAAGGGACACTGGCGTTCAACTGCCCGAGAATCCTGTCAGACAAGGAATTGAACCCTGACAACCCTCAGGATGTTTCTTTTGCTGTAATGGAGGGCAGAGAGCAGATTTGGCGGCTTTACAGCTTCGTAAAACGCTATTTTCCGGGCTTTGAGGAAGCTTATATATCAAATATTGCAGATATGCTCGGGGTGAGGGAATCTTCGCGCCTTGAGGGCGAATATATTTATTCAAAAGAGGATATGACAGCCTCGAAAACCTTTGAAAATCCAGTTTTGCACGCCAGCTACCCGATTGACATACATTCTTACAAAAAAGATACGTCAACGCTTGAAAAAGCGGTGAATGACTACTATTTGCCGGTTGAAAGCTTAAAATCAGCACAGTTTAAAAATTTATACTTTGCCGGGCGCAATTTATCAGCGACATTTGAGGCGCAGGCTGCGCTGAGGATTCAGACTTCTTGTTTTTCAATGGGGGAAGCTGTTGCGAAGGATATTTGTAAAAAGGTTAGAAAATAGGTTTTGTCTTTTTATAGATTGTAATACCAGAAAGCTTTGCAATTCTGCCGTGCTTGTTTTCCTTTATGTGTTTGAATTTAATAATTTCAAATACAAATGGAATCTTGAAAAATGTTCTAAATTCTCCGTTTTCCCAGAGTTCTATAACATTTTTATCAACTATACCTTTTTCGTATTGCTTTTTTATCAGTTCGTATTCGTACTCAAACATGCGTTTTGTAACATCTTTCATATATGTAGAGTTACTTATCGTATTTGTATCATGCCACCTGTATGAAAATAGAATTTTGTTTAAATATTTCATTTTTGCATATTTAGAAATCTGCAGCATCATGTAATGATCTTCAAGCAATTTTTTATCAGTAAAAAGACCAGTCTTTTGGAATATTGATTTTCTAATCAGATAGCCGTTAGGCACATGATTGCCGTGGTATAGGGCTTTATAGGAGCCAAAATCATCCGAGGACAGGTTAATATCATTAGATTTTTGCAAAAATTCACCATAGGTACGGAAAGTTGCTCTATAATGGGACTTCAGCGGAAATCTCTTCCTTGACCAATAGATAATTTTACCATTGGCGTCAATAATCTCATTATCTCCTGTAACGAGAGCATATTGCGGATTTTTCTCAAGAAAGTCAACTTCAAGTTCAATTGCTTCCGGCTTTGCCAGATCATCAGAAGCAATTAGATAGACATAATCTCCCTGACTTATTTGAATCAATCTATTTTGTGTTTTGCAAACACCCTGATTTTGCTGGTATTCAAAAACGACACGTTTAAATCGCTTTTCACACTCAGGTTTGAGGCTTTCCAGTATAGCAGATGTCCCATCCTTTGAACCATCATCGATAACAAGAAGTTCTATGTTGTCATATGTTTGAGCAATAATTGAGCGAATAGTCTGCTCTATATATGCTTCATGGTTGTATGAGGGTATTATAACGCTTACCAGTTTACTCATCTATTACCTCAAATTTAAATTTTTTTCTCTTTTTTAATTTATATTTTGGAAGAAACAGGTCAAAAATTGCCTCCCAGTGCTTTTTATCACATTTTTTGGTTGTCACGTCATCATCGGGAGAAAAATATTCAACTTTTTTTATGAAAAGGTTTGGAAAATCTTCAAATGCTTCTTTTAAGACCACTTTGCTTTCCAATACAACCAGCAAATCAAATTCATTGCTAACCATTGCACTCAATTTTTCATAAGTTTTCTTTATAATTTGTTCAATATTATGTTCACTTGAACGAATTTTTATAATGTATAGATTATTTTCACCGTCAGAAAGCGTTTTAATAAACTTTTCCTTTAGATATTTAACTCTGTTCGACAGTTCTTCATAATCTTTTTTAGTGGGGTTGCGGTCATTTCCATGAAAGCGAATATGTGTATTTTTGCATTCAAATAGCGGATTAGGCTCCAGAAATCCGTCTTCACCTATTAAATCTATATTATCAAGCGCATTTAGCATATCCTGAGCGCTATATATATATGTCCAACCAAAAAGATTTGATTCTACAAATTTGTTATGTTTGAACAATTGATATGACAACTCACAATTATAGCCCAACGAGATTATATGGCCATATTTTCTTATATGTTTTCTGTTAATGAATCTGTTAATTAAGCCCATCTTGCTTCCTATTCAAATCTATTCAGTACATTTATGACTTTTTCAACTTCATTTTGCTGCAATACCGGAGAAATAGGAATGCTCAATATTTCATCATGTATTTTTTCAGTAATCGGGTAAGAGAAATCATTCCACTCCTTGTAGCAAACTTGTTTGTGTGGCGGGATTGGATAATGTATGAGTGTCTGTATGCCGTTTTCTTCTAAATATTTTTGAAGTTTCTCTCTTTGTTTACAGCGGACTGCAAATATATGCCAAACATGCGCATTTTCATCATAAACTTCCGGTAAAATCAAAAGAGGGTTATTTATCTCTGTTCTGTAAAATCTTGCGATTTCTCTGCGTTTCCTGTTATCTTCGTCCAAATATTTACACTTAATTGCCAGAACTGCAGCCTGAATTTCATCAAGACGGCTGTTTACACCCTTGTAGATGTTATTATATTTAACATTTGAGCCGTAATTTCTAATTGCGCGAACTTTTGCAGCCAATTCGTCATCATTTGTCGTTATGCAGCCGCCGTCGCCCAAACAGCCGAGGTTTTTGCCCGGATAAAAACTAAAACCCGAAGCATCGCCTAGATTTCCGGTTCTTTTGCCTTTGTATATCGCACCATGGGCTTGTGCGGAATCTTCAATTATCTTTAGATTATATTTTTTAGCAAGTTCCCAAATTTTTTCCATCTCTACAGCCTGCCCATAAAGATGAACAACCATAATTGCTTTGGTTTTTGGTGTTATTTTTTCTTCAATTAAATCAGGATTTATGTTATAGGTTTTTAAATCCGGTTCTACAAGCACGGGCGTGCAGTTATTCTGGGTAATAGCAAGAATTGAAGCTATATATGTATTTGCCGGTGCAATAATTTCATCACCTGCGCCAAAACCATAGCCTTTAATAATCAAGTTCAATGCGTCCAGCCCGTTAGCACAGCCAATGCAGTGTTTTACTCCACAAAACGTAGCAAAATCAGATTCAAATTTTTCATCTTCTTTTCCGAGAAGGTACCATCCTGAATCGAGAACACGCTTTATTGCGGCGTCTATTTCAGGGCGAAATCTTTCGTTTATTTTTTGTAAATCAAGAAATTTAATCATATATTTCCTTTATTTGGTTTCTAAATATTTTTGAAAAGAATAAAAGCAAATTCATAAATTCCAGGCGTTTTAGGCAAATGCAGAATATCTCTTTTTCACAACTTTTTATCAAATCATATACATATTTTCGCTGTTCCTCATTATAGCCTGTATAGCTTTTTTTATAATCCTTGCGCCAGTGAGTTATATCTTTGATAATTCTCTTTAGTCTTGTACTAATCTGTTTTCTACTGAAATTGTTGATTATAAGTTCATTAAGTAGCATTAAATCGGTCTTAAATACATCAAACATAAAATACGGACATCCAACGTTAATTGCGTTATTGTTATCTTTTCTATAGTAAAACATGCTATTACAAAATGCTATTTTATTTGCATTTAGATAATTTAATCGCGCATAAAATTCGCAACTATTAAAGTAATCCGCTTTCACTCCAACATTTTTTACTAAATCCATTTTTCTTAATGAAAAACCGCTAATTTGCCAATTAAGACTTAAATAAAAAGCTTCCCTTGGGGGTAATATTTGCGAATAATCACCATTAATTGGATATTTTGAGGCTTTTTGTATTTGAGCATTTTCTCGATAAAAGCAAAAGTCAGGTATAACAACATCTGCACCTGTTTCTTCTGCTTTATTCACAGCCTTTTCAAATAAATCGCTGTCAATAAAATCATCTTGTGTCATGAAAAAATAATAATCCCCTTTACAATAGGGTAGCCCGTATTCAATGCCTTTAACTGCGTTTCCGCCTTTAAATGTTCGTTCAATTAAAATGAACCTTTGGTCATTTACTGCATATTGTTTAATCAAGTCTGCTGAATTGTCCGTTGAAAAATCATTGATAAACAATGCTTCAAAATTGCAATATGTTTGATTTTTTAAACTTTCGAGCATTTTAGGCAGATATTTTGCACCGTTATATAGCGGAACGACTACTGATATTAATGGGTTTGTAGGTTTTTCATCACTCATTAGCAAATTCTTTCATAATAATTGATATTTTTGTATTGTCACCATACACGATTGGAGAGTCATACGGTCTTGAAGGATATTTACCATAATCAGGGCGTATATCCAGGTTGTGCTCTTGTATAAATTCTTCCACTTTCTCTTTTAAAGAAACAGCCGTACCAGAGCAGCAGTGAACGACACCCGTATATTTTCTTTGTGTAATAGCAGTCGCAATCTGTTTGGCTACATCATTTATATTAGAAAAATCGTATTTATTTTCACCGGTGGTGAACGGGAATGTTTTCTGGCCATCTGAAGCCATTTTTAATATTTTTGTAAAAATCGTATTTGATTTTTCATCATTGCCGCATGTATAAAAGCATCTTAGCCACAAATAAGGTTTGGCATACTTGTCCGCAAGTATGCCAACGCATTGTAACAATGCGTTCTTTGCAATTCCATAATATGATAATGGTTTAGCGGGAGTATTTTCATCAATTTTCCCCTCCCAATAACCAATATCATGCATAGAGCCCATTGAAGCAACCATGTTTATTCCTGATTGCATAGCAAGCTCGATAAATTGTACATGTTTAGGCAAGTTTATTAACTGTTTCATGGAATTATGGTTATAAACATCTTCCCAAACAAGATGTAGCAGAACATCAGATTTTTCACAGTCATTTTTAGCGGATTGTATGTCTTCAAATACATTGTAAGTATGAATTTCCGCACGTTCATCAATATTTTCTGTTGACAAGTCAACAGCAATGACACTATGCCCCAAATCAAGAAGAACTTTTACTACATGCTGTCCAATGTATCCGTTTGCTCCTGTGACAAGTATCTTCATTTTAACTCTCTTTCAATTTGTTCATTTATTAACTTATTTCGGAAAACATAATTTGAAGGAATATCTTTTGTAACAACGCTTCCCGCGGCAATCATAGCATTTTCACCGATTATAACACCCGGCAAAATTGTGGCATTTGCACCTATAGAAGCTCCTTTTTTGATTATCGTTTTCAAAAATCTTTCAGGATATTGCTTGGAACGGGGATACTTGTCATTACAAAATGTGACATTTGGGCCAATAAAAACATCGTCTTCCACTCTTAATCCATCCCACAGCTGAACTCCGCATTTTATGGTCACATTGTTACCAATTTTCACATCATTTTCAATAAAACAATGAGAGCAAATATTGCAGTTTTCACCAATTTCCGCATCAGGTAAAACAACGCAAAATTGCCATATATTAGTATTTTGGCCTATGTTAACGCTTTGCACATCACTGGACGTGTGAATCATTAGCCACCCCTCTTAAAAATTCTTCATAATCCCTAATATATTCATTTTCATCATAATAATCACTTGCTAAAACCATAAGCTTGCAGCCATATGAAAAATGGCGCATTTCTCTCCACATATTTTTGCCTATGTACAAACCGACATCAGGTCGGTTTAGCCAGATTTTTTCACGTTTTATTCCGTCATCAAGGACAAACTGGCAAGCACCATCCATTGCAACTATGATTTGCTCCATATTCTTATGGGCATGCATACCTCTGTTCTGATCAGGCAGCGTATCGAAAATATAGTATACACGTTTGATTTCAAAAGGTATGTTCTTTTTGCTTTCAAGAGAAATAAGCTTACCTCTTGCATCACCAAATGTGTGCATGTTTATTAATTTATAATCCATATAATACTCGCTTTGATTAGTATATATGAAAATTAAGATTATGACAAATTAATGCACTTCTTTAATTTATTTGTGCTAACATATTGATATGTTCACGGGTATTATTGAAGAAAAAGCAACCATCACTTCACTCGAAAAGCAGCAAAACGGTGCGATTTTAACCGTTTCGTGCTCAAAAGCTGCACTTGATACAAAAATTGGCGATAGTATCGCTGTTAACGGCGCCTGTTTGACAGTTGTTGAAATAGAAAACGACGGATTCAAGGCATTTGCCTCTTATGAAACACTTAAACTCACCACTATCGGCCTTTTAAAAGCAGGGGACAGCGTAAACCTGGAAAGAGCGCTCAGACTTTCTGACAGATTGGGCGGGCATATTGTTTCGGGACATGTTGACGGGGTTGGAACCTTTATTTCTTCAACAAAAATCGGCGAAGCCTTTAAAATGATTTTTGAAATCCCCGAAGATTTGATGAACGAGGTTGTAAAAAAAGGTTCAATTGCAATCGACGGCGTAAGCCTTACAGTTGCCGAAGTTTCCGGCAATAAAATCGCGGCTGCGGTCATTCCCCATACTTATAAAAACACCCTTTTGGGTGATTTACGACCAAATTCAGCGGTTAATATAGAAACTGATGTCATAGGCAAATATGTGGGCAAAATGCTCGCTGCCGGAAGAAAAGAATCAAAAATAACAGCCGATTTTCTGGAAAGGAACGGTTTTATATAATGAATTTAGTTGAAAATATCATAAATCAATTCAAAAGTAACGAAGCGCGCTTTGATACGATTGAAGAAGCAATCGAAGCTATCAAAAAGGGCGGAATGGTTATCGTAGCGGACGATGAATCACGCGAAAATGAGGGCGATTTAATTTGCGCTGCCGAATTTGCGACTGTTGAAAACATAAATTTTATGATTACGGAAGCAAAAGGCATAGTTTGCACGCCAATATCGCCCGAAAGAGCCGAAAAACTCGGGCTCGACAGCATGGTTAAGAACAACACCGACGTTAAAGGCACTGCGTTCACACAGAGCGTTGATGCTGACCCGAAATTCGGGGTAACTACGGGCGTTTCGGCGATTGACCGCTCGGTTACGATAAAATTAATTGCAGATGACAACACAAAACCGTCAGATTTGCGCCAGCCGGGTCATGTTTTTCCCTTAATTGCCAAAAGAGGCGGGGTTCTTGAGCGCGTCGGGCACACAGAAGCTTCTATTGATTTATGCAGGCTTGCAGGGCTTAAAGACGCTGCTGTTTGCTGTGAAATCGTTAATCCTGACGGTTCTATGGCCCGCAGGGATGATTTGCGCAAATTTGCTGACAAATACTGCATAAAATTCATCACAGTTGCCCAGCTAATCGCCTACAGGCTCCGAAATGAGCGCTTGATGAAAAGAGAAGCCGAAGTTAATCTGCCGACAAAGTTCGGTGTATTCAGACTTCTTGGTTACAGGCATGTTTTGACCGGTCAGGAGCACGTTGCACTGGTAAAAGACGACGGTTCCGACAAAATACCGCTTGTCAGAATGCACAGCATATGCCTTACAGGCGACACTTTCCACAGCTTGCGCTGCGACTGCAACAGCCAGCTCGAAAATTCAATGAAAATGATTAACGAGTACGGAAAAGGCGCTGTTGTTTACCTTTTGAACCATGAAGGGCGGGGAATCGGCATTGTAAACAAAATAAAAGCCTACGCACTTCAAGACGCAGGCGCTGACACGATTGACGCAAACCTTAAACTCGGTTTCAACTCGGATTTGCGCGATTACGGCGACGGAGCGCAGATTTTACTTGATTTAGGCTACAAAAAGTTTAAACTAATTACTAACAACCCTCAAAAAATCATCGGACTTGAGGGCTACGGGCTGGAAATTGTTGACAGAGTATCGGTTGAGTCTGAATTTACAAAATACAACCAGAAATACCTTTGCACAAAAGTCAACCGCATGCACCACATGATTGAACTCGGCAAAATGGAGTAAAAAAATGGGCAATATTCTCTTATATAAAGCACTTCCATACAACAGCCAATATAAAAAAGTTTTTAAAGGCGTTTATGACGATTTTAAAAATCGCTCATTTTCTGACTACAAATTCGAGCTGGAACCGCTTGAATACGAAGAATTTATCGATTGCGTAGAAAAAGAGCTGATAAAATGCATTATTTTGCTCGAGGACGAAATTCCGACCGCATTTATGGTCTATACCACGGAAATTAGCGAGGCTGTTGAGCTGAATATGATTCATTGCCTCGGAAATGAGGACACAAACCTGAAAAGAAAGCTGCTGCTTGAAAAATTCCTTGAGCTTGAAGAAGAAGTTTTAAAGACGAAAATCGTTACCTACCCCATGCTTGGCTCGCAGGAGGAATTTGTACCAGAAATCTCAAATTACGGCTTTAAAATGGTCGCTGTTGCAGTGGTGAGACTCAATTTTTCAAACCCTGCCTCGCTTGAGATATTTAAAAGGTTCAAACCCGCACCGCTACCGCCTGAATATAAAATCACAGGCTGGAAAAAGGAATATTTTGATGACGCGGTAAATGTTGTAAATACAGCGTTTAAAGACACTTCTGACGCAAAATTTGACCCCCGTTTTGCCACAAAAGAGGGTTCTAAGGACATAGTTGAAAAAATTACTAACGAAACCTACGGAACTTTTCTTCCCGAGTGTACAAGCGTGCTTTTGAAAAAAGGAAAACCCGTTGGAATCTGCTTTGCTAACATCACGGCCGGTAAAATTGCCAATATTCCGATTGTCGGCATGGGTCGTGAGCATTGTCACAAGGGACTTGGCGAAAATCTCTTGTATAATTCGGTGAAAAACCTCCTAAAACAGTCCAAATTGGAGCTTTCAGAGGTGAATGCAAGCACAGAAACAGACAACTATCCCGCCATAAAAATGTACAGGCGCCTCGGATTCAAAGAGGATTATTACTATCCACAGGCTTATAAACCAATTTCCTAGCATGCTCTTTCTTCAAAAAAGCGTAGTTTTATCGAATTATTTTTTAATAATTTGCAATTCTCCCGTGTTTAGGCTACCGTAAAAGCGGAAGTATCAAGAATCTAGACTTATTGTTAAATTTTGTTACTTAATTAGTGTACAAATAACAAATTTTTTTATCTTCGGTTATTAAAGCACTATCGAAACCTATTTAATGGAGGAATCAATGATAAACGCACCGATTAATGCAATGCCCGCAATGCCTGTACCTATGCAGCCTGTCGAACAGCCGAAACAGTTCAACGCTGTATCTATTACAGTTCACAAACCGACAGTTGAAGCTGGTTCTAACGCATCACCTTACAACTACCCGCAGGCATCCGTATACGCATATCCGCAGGGCTCTGTTTACCAGCCCGCAGCTCCTGTGAGCACTCCGGCTCCCGCTGCACAGGAAATTCAGCAGCCCGCACAATATCAGGTACCTGAACCGGTTATAGCTGAAACTCCTGAAGTGCAACCGCAGGAACAGAATGCATAAGTATATTAAAAGCAGCTTCAAGCTGCTTTTTTAAACACTCAGTAGTAAGTAATATTGTTAAGATTTATTACATATATGCGAAAAAAAGGCAATTTTTAATCTTGAGGTTTATTTAATAAGCATACATTAATAACTCTTAATAGGGGAAACAACATGATACAAGCACCACAAAACTATTACCAGCCCGCACCTGCTCCGGCAGCTGCACCCAAACCGCAGTCACAGTACAATGCGGTAAAAATCGACATTATCGAGCCTAAAGTAAATGCAGGTGAAACACAGGTATCACCGTACAATTATCCTCAAGCAAGTGTTTACAATATGCCCCAGGCAAGTGCTTATGCACCTGCGCAGGCAGTAACAGCTCCGGTATATAGTGCACCGGTTCAAACTGCGGCTCCCGTATATGCGCAGCCAGCACCGCAAATTGTAAACCAACAAAACATTTCACAACCCCAGGCTGCAGTACCCGCAGCTGAACAACCCGCTCCGGCAGCAGCTCCGGCTCCTGAACAACCAGTTGCAGCCGCAAAAGCTGAAGAAGTGCCTCCGGCACCCGCTGCAGAGCCTGTTTCAACCGTAGATGTTGCAGGTTTAACTGCAAAAATCAAATCTGAAGATCCGGAAGCAGCAGGAAAAGCTATTGAAGATGTTGCTCTTGTAGCTCAGAATAATCCTGCAGAAGCTGTTCAATTATTAGACACAAACCTTATGGAAGGCTTGCTCGGTGTAATTGCCAAGGATACTTCCACACTGCAAGGGCCCACACCTAAGCAAATTGAGCTCCGCCAGCAGATTATGTCAGGAAAAACCCTTTCAGAAGCCGACACAGCAGAAGCAAAAACAGTAACTCCGCTTGAAATGGCTGAAAGAAACAAACAATATGCTCTGTTTACAGTTGCTATTCTCCAAAACCTCCTCGTAAACGAGTTCAAGAAAACAAACAACACAACTCCTGACATCAAAGACCTCCCGGGTATGGAACAGATTGTCACAACAATCAAAGACAACCCGAACCCGATGCTCAGAGCAAGCGGACTTGCTGCACTTGCCTACAACGCAAGACCTGAATACAAGCCCGTAATGAAAGAAATCTTTGAATTGTCCAAGAATGATGCCGACGAAAACGTCCAAAAAGTAGCAGCAGAAGGCTTGAGCAAGTTAGAACAAATTAAATAGTTAAAAATTGTTGATTCACCTATTAATGTAAAAAGCAGTCCCTCAAAAGACTGCTTTTTGTTTTTTTATATAGGGCGGGAGATTAGTGCGGTGTTTTCACGATTGATGTGGTTGTTTAGGGGCACAGCCCCGTCACACGCTGGATTCGGTTTGCCACGGGGCGGGAGATTGATGTGGTGTTTTCACGATGATGGGTTGTTTAGGGGTACTGCCCCGTCGCATGTCGGGTTTGGTTTGTCAGAGGGTGGGAGATTTTATTGAAGTTTTGTAAAAAAATAGACGAAATCAAGAATTCAGGCTTTAATAATAATATGTCAGAAGAAATTAGCGAAAAAGTAATAAATATTTTCAATAAACACATCAAAAACAAACAGACAAACCCTGATGAAAAAGTAAAGTCCTTTCTCGGGTTCAGCTATGTGCGTCTGGACGAAGATGTCAACGGATATCCCTTTAAAAAAAGCAATCTCGAGGACTATGCAAAGGATTGCCACTACATCGTTAAAGTCATGAGAGAAAAAGATAAACGCGTATGCCTTTACAGCTACAATGTCCCGAACGACAAGCTTCTCGACTTTCTTCTGATGTTCAGAAACAATAAATTAAACGGTACAATCATAGAAATAGACAAGTTTTTGCCAAAAGATTTGGCATAATTTTTGACAATGAAAGCAATAGACCAGATTACGCTGGAAAAGCTGTTGACACGGGTAAACAAGCCATACCAGTATATAGGAAACGAGATTTTTTCATACAACAAACCATTTTCCGGAGCAAAAGTCCGCTTTGCGCTGGCTTTTCCCGATAAATATGAAATCGGCGCCAGCAACCTCGGGCACAGAGTGCTTTATGAGGCGATAAGCAGGGTTGACAGTGCGCTTTGCGACAGGGTTTATGCGCCTGAAATCGACTGCAAAGAGGCGCTTAAAGAGCTGGAAATTCCGCTTTACGGGCTGGAAACAAAAGTTCCGCTTAAAGAGTTTGATTTTCTCGGATTTTCGCTCCAGTATGAACTTTGCTACACAACTGTTCTTGCAATGCTTGATATGGCAAAAATCCCCGTAAAATCCGCAGAAAGAACCGACAAAGACCCGATTATTCTTGCCGGCGGGCCCTGTGCTTACAATCCGGAGCCAATAAGGGATTTTATTGACGCATTTTTCATCGGGGATGGCGAAGAAGTCTGTCAGGAAGCGGCCAAAGCCTTTATCAATGCAGAAAATAAAGGTCGGGCGGCAATTTTGGAGATTCTGTCAAAGATTGACGGAATTTATGTTCCCTCGCTGCATAACGGGGAAACAATAAACAAGCGAATCTACGATTTCAACATGGATTCCGCACCTAAAATCCACCCTGTTCCGTTCTCAACCTCGGTTCATGACCGTGCAGTAGTAGAAATCAGGCGCGGCTGCGGCAGAATGTGCCGTTTTTGCCAGCCGGGGCATGTAAATCTGCCAATCAGGGAACGAAAAGCAAAAGACATCATAAACACAACAAAAGAGCTCGTTAAAAACACCGGATACGACGAATTTTCGCTCCTTTCGCTTTCTTCAAACGATTATACGAATATTGAGTCCGTGCTTGAGGAATTAACCTGCCATTTCAAGCCGCACAAGGTTTCTGCCTCGCTTCCGAGCCAGAGAATCGACCGTTTTAACATAAGATTGTCAAATCTGGTTAAAGATATCAGAAAAACAACGGTCACACTCGCTCCTGAAGCGGGTTCGCAGCGGATGAGGGACGTTATTAACAAAAATTTGACCGAAGAACAGATTATCAACACAACGCTTGAGTGCTACAAAAACGGTTATGACACGATAAAGTTCTATTTTATCCTCGGGCTTCCCACAGAAACCTTTGAAGATATTGACGAAATGCTTGAATTGCTCGCAAAAATACGCTACAAAGCGAAATTAATCAAAAATGAGCTGGGTTTAAAGCATGATTTCAAACTTAATTGCACACTTTCCATCTTTGTGCCCAAACCGTTTACGCCTTTTCAGTGGTGCGGTCAGGATTCAATGGAAACGCTCAACGAAAAAATAAAATACATCAAAGAGCGCCCGATAAAAGGCGTCAGAATAAAAATCCATGACAAATACATCTCACAAATCGAAGCAATGCTTACGCGCGCTGATTCGTCGATTTGCGGGTACATTGAGGCGCTTTTTAAGGCAGGGTGCTACCTTGATGCGTGGGATGATTATTTCGACAGAAATATTTGGGTCGAAACCGCGCAAAAATGCGGAATTTCAATAGAAAATCTTGCACAAAAAGCTTACAAAACCGATGAATCGCTGCCATGGGACTTCATAAACACAGGAATCCGCAAAGAATGGTTTTTAAACGAGTACAACAAAGCAATGGAAAGCAAATCCAGCGTTCCATGCGAAAGCAAATGTTCAAATTGCGGAATCTGCCCTGAATTTAAGGTTAAAAAGGTTCTTGATGAGCCTTATTCGCCGGAATTAACCGAACAGCCCGATTATTCACAGCTTACAGCGAAAAGATATCGCGCAAGGCTTACTAAAAAGGGATATTTGAAGTATTTATCCCATTTGGACTGGCAAAATACCCTTGTGAAAGCGCTTTTTCGCTCACAGCTTAAATTGGCGTTCACTGAGGGCTTTAATCCTATCCCGAAAGTTTCTCTGGGCGCCGCTTTGCCCATTTTTGTGGAGGGAGAGGGCGAGTTTATTGAATTTGAGATATACGATGAGCTCAAAACCGACGAAATACGGAACATTTTGAACAAAGTGCTCGACAAAAATGCCCAAATTTCAGAGATTAAGCAAATTGAAAAGCCTTATAAAAGTCTGGATACCATTGTCCAGTGGGCAAAGTACGAGTTTTCACCGATTGTTGAAAATCAGGGGCTTTCAAATTCCGTTGATTTAATGTATATTAAAAATGTGCTTGCTTCAGAAGAAGTTTTTCTCAAGAAGAAGACAAAAAAAGGTATAGACAAATTAATATCAATTAACAAATCAGTTAAGAATGTTGAAATTAAAGACAATAAAATTTTTGCAACGTTAAAAACAGGGCAGAATCAGGAAATTCCGTCGCTGCGTGCTGATGAGTTTATTAAATTTTTCTATCCGGATTACAGGTTTAATATTACCCGTTTGGAATTTTTCGACGGGGACATGAAAAGAGTTTAAAGGAAAAATATCATGGCAAAATCAATAGTTATTGCAGAACGCGACAACATTGCAGCAGTTTTTGAAGATAACAAATGCACGGAGTTTTTTATCCATAGAGGTGACATTCTTCTTGGCGATGTTTATATGAGTAAAGTCGAAAACATCCTCCCGAGCATTGAAGCGGCGTTTGTAAATGTCGGTTCGGACAAAATGGGCTTTTTGCACGCTGCGGATGTAATCGGAAAGGGCGGATTGCAGGATAAACTCTCACCGAAGCAAAGATTGATGGTTCAGGTTGTAAAAGAACCCACAGGACACAAAGGCCCGCGCGTAACAACCTCAATAAGCTTCCCCGGGCGCTTTCTGGTGCTTATGCCGCAGGAAACCGGCGTAAGTGTCAGCAAAAAGATTTCCACGCCCAAAGAAAGAGCAAGGCTAAAATCGATTGTGAACCTTTTGAAGCCGGTCGGGCTGGGTATTATTATCCGCACAGAGGCCGAAGGGCAGTCCGAAGCGGAAATTCAGGAGGATTTGGAAATTCTGCTTGAAAAATGGAACACGATTGTGACACAGGCAGAGCTCGTCAACGCACCGAACCTTTTATACAGAGATCAAGACCTGCTTTATCGCGTAATCCGTGAAGCCTGCGACGAAAACACGAAAGAAATCGTTGTTGACACGCCATTTGCGCTTCACAGAACGCAGCAGCTCATCCAGAACTGGAATTTGAGCAAAGATATCGAACTTTCTGTTTACAAAGGCACAGAGCCGCTTCTTGTGGCGTCAGGTGTAAAAAAAGAGATTATGGCGGCACTCCAGACAAAGGTAAATCTGCCTTCCGGAGGCTATCTTTTCATCCAGACAACAGAAGCATTGACCGTAATCGATGTAAACAGCGGCAAATTCATCAGTTCGGCAACGCAGGATGAAACTATCCTCAAAACCAACCTTGAAGCGGTTCATGAGATTGCCAGACAGCTCAAACTGCGCAATATTGGCGGCATGATTATCATTGACTTTATTGATATGCTCAGCCGTGCTGACAAAATCGCAATTCTTGAAGAAATGGAGCTCGCAATCGAATCAGACAAGGCAAAACCGCAGGTTGGGCAGCTTTCCGACCTCGGGCTTGTCGAAATGACCCGCCACAGACAGGGACAGAGCCTTGCGGAAGTTTTCGGCAAAAAATGCTCGCACTGTCAGGGCACAGGATTTGTTATTGAAGAAATGAACTTCTCTTCGGCCGTTGCCGAGGGTGAATATCGCTCTAAAGTGGCAAAATTGAAGCTTCCTATGAGCGGAAACCACGGCAAACACAAGCCGCAATATCCTGATAAGAGCAACAACAAGGTTTTCAACCATCAGAATACAAATGAAAATAACAAAAAGAACAACAGGCGCAACGCTAATGCGGAGGTAGTTGAGCAGGAAGCCGAAAATATTCAGGAAAATGCACAATTGACCGAAACTCCGGCTCAAAAGAAGCAAAAACCTCAAAGAAACAGCAGAAAACGCACAAACCGCAACACTAAAAAAGAAGCTATCCAAATGGCCGAAGAGCTGCTTGAAAATAAGCAGGAAGAAGCGGTAATTGAGCAGCCTAAAGTTGAAGAACCCAAGCAGGAAACGCCTGCTCCGGAGGTTGAAACAGCAGAAACACAGCCTCAGGAGCCGCAAACTCCCGCAGAAGAAAATAACAGCGAAGTTCCCGCTAAAAAGACCGGCAAAGGCAAGCCCAGACGCGCTACACGAACAAGAAGAAAGTCCTCGGAAAAGGCTGAAAAAGCTAAAAAAACTGAAAACGAAGAAAAAACGGAGCAAAAGATTGAAGAATAGGTTTAAATTATTTATTTTGATGACAGCACTCGCTATTCTGCTTAGTCCGTTTAACACGGCTTTTGCGCAAAAAACAGAGCCGGAGCAGCCCAAAAAGGCAAACGCAGCCGCACTTTTGCCCTCAAAAGAGGAAAACAAAAACGTGCTGGGCAGGTTTTTCATTACAATGCTGTGGGTGCTGGGCTCCTGCGGGGTAATTTACCTCCTGCTGCTCGCTTATAAAAGGGGCAAAGAAGGCGGCAATGCAGCTGCTGAGACCAATCAGGACATGTCTTTGAATCTGGATTCACCGCAAAATGCCGACGAAGCGATTGAGTTTGTTATCAAAAAATTCTAACCACTTTTTTAGAGGGCGTCCCGTACTCTTTCAAGAGTTGTTTTACGACTTTTGGCATCTGACATATAAAAGAATAATTCCCTCTTGATATTGAGCATTTTGAGCAATCTGAGTGTAATTCATAACATTCGATTGCCTGAAGCGTCCAATTTTGCACGATAGATTCGGAAATTTCCCCGTTTGTTTGTGGTGAAAAAATATCCTTGATACAGCAATTCTTCATAAGCACCCCTTGATTAATACCCCTGCTATGATTATAGCAGTTTGTAATCGGGATTTACTCCGCTGAATGGTGTAGTTTATCTTATAACCAATCTTTCGAGCCGTCTGACAAACCGCGTCAACCCCGGTTCTTCAAACCAGCTTATAGAATCAACCAGCACTGTTTTCATTCCGGCGAGTTTTCCCGCAAGAATGTCAGTAAGCGGCCTGTCGCCCACAATTGCTGATTTCTCAGGATTTACGCCATGATTTTTGAGAAAATCAAGAATAATTTTCGGATTAGGCTTGTTCGCATAGCCGACAACCGTAAAATCAACCTGTTTCCGGGCGTTTTCAATGTATTCTTTGTTTTTATTGTTGCTCGCAATCAAAAGCAAAAAATCTTTTTTCAAATTTTCAAATAAATCCAAAGCTTCCTTTGAAAAAACACCGGATTTCGACTTCATGACCGTACTGTCAAGGTCAAAAACCAGCGCAGTAACTCCGGAGGCTTTCAATTCGTCAAAATCGACCTCAAATACCGTTTTTGCTTCGTAATCAGGTTTTAAAATCATCTCTGGTTCTTAATCCCCACTGTTCTTCCTATTGCGTATTTATAATTTTCGGGCTTGCGGCTCAGGTTCAGGTAAATTTCGTCGTTTGTATTCCCGATTTCCTGCTCAAAACCGTCCCCGTCTTTTATTTCAAGCACTTGTGCCTCAAACATCTCATCAGGCGTGATGATTTCCACAATATCGCCCTTTTTAATCTTATTTTTAATCCTTACTTTAAAATTATCGTCTTTTTTGTCGAGAAATTCAAAGAGAAAATCCGCTCCGGCGAGCCCTTTTGAAATATCATAGCTGTAACCGTCGCCATCGGGCTTGTTAAGATAAAAACCTGTTGTATAACCGCGATTTCCGACCTTAAGAAGCTCTTGTTTGAAGCGGCTAAAGTCTTTTTCGCCGTTAAAATAAGCGTCAATTGCCATTCTATAAGCTTTTGCAACCGCAGAAACATAATAAAGGCTCTTTGTGCGCCCCTCAATCTTAAAAGAGTCAACACCGGCCTCAATAAGCTGCGGAATGTACTCAATAAGCGCCAAATCTTTGGGGCTGAGAATGTGAGTGCCCCTTTCTGACTGCTCAATCTCAAAATACTGCCCCGGACGGGTTTCTTCAAGAAGTTTGTAGCTCCAGCGGCATGGCTGGGCGCACCCGCCATGATTAGCTTTGCGCTCACCCTCCGTCATATAGTCGCTCAGCAGGCAGCGGCCGGAAAATGACACGCATTGCGAGCCATGAACAAAGGATTCCAGCTCAATATCGGGAACTGCGGCTCTTATCTCTTTGATTTGCGCAATTGAAAGCTCACGCGCAAGAATAACACGTTTTGCGCCAAAATCACGCCAGAATTTCACTGCCTCAAAGTTTAAAGTATTGGTCTGGGTGCTTATATGCAGGTCTATTTGCGGGAGTTCTTTCCTTATTATGTTCAAAATCCCGAAATCACTCACAATCACGGAATCCGGAGCAGCTCCGGCAATAAGTTCGAGATTTTCGTATAAATTCTTAATATCTTCATTAAAAGCGTAAATATTTAGCGTTAAATAAGCCTTTTTCCCGTAAGAATGCGCCAAATCGACCGCTTTTTTCAAATTTTCCTGTGTAATAATTTCGCCTTTTCGCATTGAGCGCAGGCTAAAATCGACCATGCCCAGATAAACCGCGTCAGCGCCGTAATTTATTGCATAATCCAGTTTTTCAATGTTGCCTGCAGGCATTAAAAGTTCAGGTTTTTTCATGTCTTCTCCGATTCTTGTACAATTTTATTATAAATAGGGGGATTTAGAAACTCTTGTTAAAATTTATGATAATTGTTATTATATGAAAAGTCATAAACGGGGAAGAGAATCTAAAAATGAAACTTCAAGGTGAATATAACTTTAAAGATTTCATGGATTTGTATTTTAATAAATATTACTTTAATTCAAAGCAAAATCTCGCAAACAGGCTGATTTTAACGCTCGGAGGCGGAATTCTGGCGATTCAGCTGTTTTTATTCCTGTTTTTAAATAATGTTTATACGGCTTTGAGCACTTATGTTGACGCAAAGCTTGTTATATTCCTGCTTTTGCTTTTCGGAGCGTCTTATTTTTTCAAGCCAAAGCTGATTTACGAAAATTACAAGAAAAACCACAATCCTAACAGCTATATTGAGGTAAATGAAAACGAATTAAAGCTGCACACAGGCAAAGAACTGCGTTTTGAAATGGCAAGGCTCAAAAATACTGTGGTTCTGAAACGCGGTTATTTTCTGGACTTTGACGAATCATTTATTTTTTATATTCCTCATAGATTTTTCAGAAGCACCGAAGATTTAAGAAATTTTCACAACCTTTGCCGCAAAAAAGGCGCATAGGGTTGAATTTGGAATCTGTGCATGCTAATATGGCTTCACATAGTACATAATTCCGTTTAAAGGTGGTGAAAAATCAATGCCAGAAGTTAAAGTCGGTGAAAACGAAAGTATCGAAAGCGCTTTGAAGAGATTCAAAAAGAAAGTTCAAAAAGCAGGTACTCTTTCCGAAGTTAAAAGACGCGAAGTTTATGAAAAACCGAGCATCAAAAGAAAAAGAAAATCTGAAGCTGCTAGAAAACGCAGAGTTTAAGATAAATTTTAACAAAAAACCCGTTGAACTAATCAACGGGTTTTTTATTTTATTCTTTAAGCTAAACTCCAACCCCGGGAAGCTTTATTTGCTCGCAATCATACCGGTTTTTAGCAATATTATCGATTGTTCTGAAAATCTTTTCTGTGATTTCCTGAATATATTCGCTTGAAACAACCCCGTTCATAACGATATCAGCGGTTTGCATAGCCGGACGAATGTACGTTTGCGCTGTTAAATTGACATTTTCAAACTGCATGTCGGCCGCTTTGCCGGTTTTACCTCTGGATTCGGCCCTAATGTACCATCTGTCCTTTATAATATCAAATGGCGTGAAAACATAGACTTTCACGTCCATAATATCCCTAACACCCTCATTAAGAACGTAAAGTCCCTCATTAACGATGATTTTAGCCGGTTTTTTCAAAACTCCATGCGGTTTGCTTTCGCATGTCGCAAAATTGTAATCCGGACTTCTTACAGCAGAGCCGTTTTTCAGGGAAATCAAATGTTCTTTCATAAGCTGGAGGTTGACGGCCGCAGGTGTATCAAAACTGTACCCTTTTGCGAAAAATGCTTCATAGCTTCCCGCTTCACGCAGCTCTTTTGACCAGTCATGGTAATAATCATCGCAGCAAACAATCGTATAAACATCGGTTCTTTCCTCTGCAATGCAGGAACGTATTGCATTTTGGACAAATGTCGTTTTACCGGAAGCAGATTCGCCTGCAATGCCTATCAAAAACCTTGTTCCGGGCTCGTTAAGCGCTCTTCTTGCGAGATTAAAAATCACAGACTCTTTTACGTTTATAAAAAGAGGCTGGCGCTGCTTTTTGTCCTCCTCAAGGATTTTTTTGAGGCTTTCAACTATTTTCATCACAACAGGAAAGGTTGAGTTCACGTCTTGCTGCTGTAAATTTAAATCATTTTCTAATTGCATATCAAACTTCCGTTAGCTTATATAATATACTAGAATAAAAGAGGAAAAATTTCTTTAATAACACTTAAATCGTAAAAAAAATTAATGTTGCTATTTCAGGCGCAGAAATTTAATAAATCTTATCATAATATTACGCCTGTAACACGCAATTTTATTGAAAAATTTTATGTAAATAAATGTTTCATTTCTCAAAGGCATGTAGCAAAAATTTTTTTGAGCAGATTTGAATAAAATAAGAGTTTGTGAATTTAAGTAAATTATAATTTTGCAAACCTTGAAAAACACTTTGTGAAGCATACAATAGAATAAGAGATTATGAACATAAGCCGTCAATACACTACCCATCTTGATAACAATGGATACATTAGGAAAAAAGAGGATGTATCCGGGATGTTGTCTTCACAAAAGCTTTCTAAAAATCATGTAACGCCTTTAAAGAGAGAATCCATCAACTTTAAAGGCGTTTTCAATATTTTATACTCAAAAACAAAGCCCTTTAACTACCAAAAAGCGATAAAAGACCTTTCAGAAAGTATTGGCGGAGCACCATCAAGGCTCGCTCATAACATTGAATCTTATGAACAAATGAGCCGCTCTTATACAAAAAAAGGCGAAAACATTGTAATTAACGAAAAAAGGCCGTTGCTTTTGATTTGTGACAGCCTACAGGAGCCTTTCAAAAGAATTCCTTTAACAATTTACGATAAAGCGATTAAATTCCTGCAAAAACACAAGATTCTCTCTCCGGAGCACAAAGGGTTGTTCCAAAAACAGCGTCAATTGCTCAATAATGACGAACTTTTGAATTCTTTGGACGGATATTTGCAATCCGCTGACAAATACAGATATGACACGGCAAAAGACCGCAATTCATTGCTTTTTGACAATGCAATGAAAATGTTTAATTCAAAAACCGGAAACTACAATGCCGTGCATGAACGCGCACTGACCAGAATAGTTACCGGAATGATTCCTGCGGTTTTTCTTGCCAATGACGCATACAATCTTTCAAGATTAATGGATGATGACCCGAAATTAGCTGAAAAAGAAAAGAAAACCCGTTTTAACCAGGAAGTAAAACGTATTTTTTCAAATGCTTACCTACAGTTGATTACTTTCGGTGCGCTGGCGAAGCATATCAACGCAAGCAAGGGCATATACGTTATTACAACCATCGCAACCGTTCTGTTCACAGAAGCATACTCAAGACTTTCAAACGGCAAAAAGCTTCACCTTATTTCAAAAGAAGAAGCAATCGAAATCAACAGAAAAGAACGTGAAAAATACCTCAAAAAACATCCTGAAGCGGCTCAGGCAGAAAAAGCTAATGAAAAACCAGCACAGGAACCGGTTCAAGCAGCAGGACATCCAAATCAGGCGCAAAACCCTGCGTTCAAAGGAGCAGGCGCGTTTAAAGCTTTTGATAATGTTGCGAACCTTTCTTTCAATGAAAGGGTTAAAACGCCCCAAAAGAGCTTGCCGCAGCCAATCAGCCCCGACGACAAAACAGAAAACAAACAATCAAAAGATTCAGAGCCTTTAATTTCATTGAAAGGCATTGCAAAATGGGCAGTTTCAGTGATTGCAGCCGGCTATGCAATTAAATACAGCCGCAATATTAAAATTAATAAGGCAACTGTCGGTGAATACCTTGATGTACTCTCGAAAATGAGGAAAAATTTATACAAAAAACTGACTGAAGAAAAACATCTGATTGCAAAAACCGAATTTGATGAAATAGTTGCAAAACTTGAAAAATATGACCCTCTCTTTGCCAAACGATTCAAAGAAATTACAATAGAGCATCAGCAGGCAGGAGCGGTCGGCAAAATTGCTGAAAAATTTGCTCAAAAGCTTAAAGACGCTGGTCTTAATGAGCTTGCAGCTGACTTTAATGCGCTTGCAAATAAAAAAATGAAGCCTGACTTCAAAAATATTGAAACAATTAAAGCCGCAGAAAAGCATTTCAACGGCATAATGGAAAAAGAAACCGTCAAAAAGCTTGAAGAATTTTTCAGCGTAATGAAAAAGGAAAACCTTAAGTCTGAGGCTGATGAAATAAGGAAAATTCTTACAAATCAAGACACTAAGCTTTTTGAAACAAAAAATTACGCAGACGCGGTTAAAAAACTAAAAGAAATGGCAAAAGCTGCCAAAAACTCCAATGAAAAAGAAAATGCTGAAAAACTTGAGGTTCTGCAGCATACGTTCAACAACAAATTTAAAATCAACCAGAACGAAGCCGTAATACAAATGTTCGAAAACGCGCTTTCACAGCTCAAAAAGAAAGATTCAGCAGCAGCTAAAGAGTTTGAAAACCTTCTTGAAAAAGCTAAAAATGCTGAAAACTATGATTTGGGCTCAAAAAATAGAAAATATTACAAAGAGTTCACAGATTTCTTTACGCAGCCGTTTATATTTATTAAGGATTTAGTAATATTCCCTTATACTTTCTCGCAAAATGTCCCCAAATGGGTTAAAAGTGGCGTAAAAAAACCGGCATGGTCAGATGGAATTAAATCTGTTTCTAACGGCGTTAAAAAGCTCAAGTCAAAAATGAAACTTGACGATGAACAGTTCAAAAAATACATGGATTTAAGCATAAACAAGGCATTTAACACGACCACAATGTCAAGTGTGTCAAATGCAGACCTTTCACTGCTTTCCAGATATGCGTCGCTTGCCGGCACAGCATGGTTCCTTGTTGCTGACAATTACAACATGGTTATGCTCAAATCAAACGGTGAGGACAAATCTCTCGCCTCGTTAAAAGCAAAAGAAAGAATAGTTCAGGAAACATCCAGAACTTTCTGGAATAACCTGTTCATACAGCTGTTTAACGGCACATTCAGTAGCGTTTATAACGGAAGCCTGCTCGGAGCGCAGCTGGTTAACGCAGCTTCAACCACAGTCGGCGAATATGCAAACAGAAAAGCAATAGGCATGCCTGTTGCTGCACAGAGCAGAGATGAAATTCTGCAAAATGAGCACAAAAATCTATCTGACCCCGGATTAAAAGGTAAATTCTTCAGATTTATGACCCGATTAACCGGCAAAAAGGCTATTACGCAACGTGTTAGCGACAAACCGGCCAAATCGGAGCAAACAGAAGAAGTCAAAAAGCAAAAATAATTTTTCTTCATAAAAAATGTACAAAAAAGCCACAGTAAGCACAAACTGCGACTTTTTTGATAAAGATTTCAATGATAAAACTAAATATGTTTTTCAATATTTGATACAATCGTAGATTTCGGCATGAGTCCGACCAATCTTTCAACCGGTTTTCCGCCTTTGAAAAGAAGCAAAGTCGGCAGCCCGCTGATTGAGTATTCTTTAGCTGTTTTGAGGTTTTCATCGGTGTTTAGTTTAACAACTTTCAAAGAATCCCCGAATTCAGAGGCAACTTCATCAAGAACAGGCCCCAATTTACGGCATGGTCCGCACCATGGTGCCCAAAAATCTACAATAGTTAAAGATTCAGAGTTTACAACTTCTGCTTCAAATGTTGCGTCATTGATATCCATCGCATTTGACATAATTTTCTCCTTAGAACCAATTAAATTCTTCAACATTCTATCATACAAATATTTATTATAACAAAAAAGTTAAAGAAATTAATCACTTGACGCATTGTATTCAGCGAGTAATATAGAATAACACACGGAGTTAAATTTCGTAGAGTTCGCTCTACCGGCTCCGAAAAAATTGAATAAAACATGCCGCGTTAGCTCCTCAGTGGAGTGAAACGGAACGGAGTTAGATTTCGTAGAGCTTGCTCTACCAACTCCGGAAAAAATTGAATAAAATATGCCGCGTTAGCTCAGTTGGTAGAGCAAGGGACTGAAAATCCCTGTGTCCTTGGTTCGATTCCGAGACGCGGCATATTTTTATAGATAACTTAGCCTGGATTTTAGCACGGGGAGTTGAGATTATGACCGGATTTTTAGAAAAACACAAGAATTTATTCACTATAATCGGCTTATTTGCCGTGTTTTACCTGATTTTCTTCCACAATATCGGCTCCTACCCGCTTATGGATATTGACGAAACCCGATACGTGCTGATGTCCAGAGATATGCTCAAAAGCGGCAATTTTATGACGCTTTATCTGAACGGGGAATATTTTTTTGAAAAACCGCCTTTGTATTTCTGGATTGAATGCCTGTCATTCAAGCTTTTTGGCGCTGTTAACGAGTTCAGCGCAAGATTTCCTGCTGGATTGTGCGGCATGGCGACTTCTTTCCTTGTTTATTTCTGCGGAAGAAAAATTGTTTCCGAAAAATACGGCATTGTGTCCTCACTGGTGCTTGCAACCTGCCTTGAATATACAATTCTGGCAAAATACGCTATTTTAGACATTTTTCTGTGTACACTTGCCGCTTTTTCGGTGTTTTCTTACTTCTTGACGCTCTTTGTGCAGGAAAAGAATAAAAAATACTTCTGGTGGCTTTTTTACATATTTTCGGCACTTGCAGTTATGGCAAAGGGCGTTCCAGGTGCAGCAATCCCGTTTGGAACAGCGTTTTTTGTTTCAATTTACACCCGAACCTTTAAAGAAATCTTCAAACCGCTTTATATTTTGCCCGGAATAGCGCTTTTTCTGCTGATTACGCTGCCATGGCACATAATTATGCTAAAAACGCACCCGACTTTTTATCACGAATATATTGTAAAACATCATTTGCAGCGTTTTTTGAATTCCGAAGAACTGGGCCGAAAACAGCCATGGTATTATTTTTTAATCACTGTAACATGGGGGATAGTGCCGTGGACGCTTTCTTTGTTTGCAGCTGCGGGTGCAAAGCTGAAAAAACTCAAATCGCCGAACCTGAAACCCTCCTTTGAAAACGCAAAACTCTTTCTGGCAGTGAACATCATCGCAGCCCTGTTTACGCTGTTCTTTTTTTCATCCTCGAGCACAAAGCTAATAACTTATATTCTTCCGGTATACCCTTTTATGGCCTGTATTATCGGTTATATCTGGACAAAATACCTTTCAGAAGGCTGTTTTTCAAAAGAAATTGAGGTTTCTTCATATATTTTCAGCGGATTTTGTATTTTATGCGGCGTCAGCGCAATATTTATGCAATTTTTTCTGCCGCAGGCAATTTATGCGGACATAAAATCCATACAATGGTTCTGCATTGCGACAATTTTGCTTACACAGGTTCCGGCAGTGATTTTTCTTATAAAAAAGAATCGAAAAGCGCTTTTCGGGGCTTATATATTGTTTATCCTGATTCTTTCGGCATGGGGAACGCCTCAATTTTACAGATTAGATTACGCATTCGGGCAGAATGATTTAATGGAATATGCAAAACTGGCAAAAGAAAGCAATGCAACGATTTACACAATCAACACGGGGCGCCGCTTTTCTCTTAATTACTACGGTTATGGCGCAAAAGTGGTTTATCTGAAAGATGTTGATTACAGCGGGCTTTCAGAACTCGAATTTGCGCCGGAAGCACTGATACTTGTAAAAAATAAAGAGATAAAAAACAATGAAAAAGCCTTTGCCAATTTTACAGAAATAAAAAAGGGCCGCAAATACACACTCTTAAAAGAAAAAGAGCCTAATTAAGCTCTTTTTCGATTATTGCTCTGGGGCGGCCTTTGACTTCTTGCAAAATTTGCCCGACATATTCGCCGATTATGCCGATGCAGAGCATCTGAAGCCCTGACATAAACATTTCAAAAATTTCATAGTAATCAATAGCGCCGATTCTTGCCGGCAAGTCCGCCATAAGCCTGAAAATGGTCCAACAGCCCCAGCAAATACTAATGAGCGAGATTATTATGCCAATATAGAAAATAATCCGCAAAGGTCTGACGCTGAAAGAAGTAATTCCGGCCGCAGCAAGCCTGAAAAGCGAACCATAACTAAATTTTGATTTTCCAAACTTACGTTTTTTTACATCAAACTCAACGATTTCGCTTTTCAAACCAGTGTCAAAGAAAATCCCTCTCAAAAACAGGTTGCGTTCGGGATACTGAGCAAGTATATCTAGCGCTTTGTGGCTCATGAGGCGATATTCGGAATGATTGGGCATGATATTTGCGCCCATAATGTTCATGAATTTGTAAAAAGCATTAGAAGTGAACTTTTTCCAGAAATTATCGGTTTTTCTGTCTTTTCTCACGCCATAAACAATTTCAGCACCGTTGTTGAATTTAGCGAGAAACTCCTCGATTTTTGATTCATCCTGTTGTAAATCAGCATCAATTGTAACCGCACAATCGACTTCAAGTTTTTGCGCATACTCAAGTCCGGCAATCAAAGCTTTTTGATTTCCGTAGTTTTTTGTAAATTTCAAAGCTTTTATGTGCCTGTTATCGTTCTGATGAGCATTTACAATGAGCTGCCAGGTTTTATCCTTGCTTCCGTCGTCAATAAAACAGATAAAACTGTCCTCGCTAATCAATTCTTTCTCCATCAGAAGAAAAAGCCTTTGTCTTAGCAGCTCTATATTAACTTTCAACGATTCTTCTTCGTTAAAGCATGGAACTATAACTCCGAGTTTGTTTTTACCCATATATAAATCCTTTGTGATATTATTTCCACATAGGAATTTTATATTAATGACCACGAAAAAACAACTTATTATAAATGCGGACGATTTTGGTATCTCAAAATCCGCAAATCTCGCAATTTTGAAAGCTGCAAAAGACGGTGTGCTGACTTCAGCAAGTTTAATGGCAAATGCACCGGCTTTTGAGGACGCAGTTTCAATTTTGGAGCAACTGGAGGGGATAAGTATCGGAGTTCACCTGAATATCATTGAATTTTCGACATTAAAAGAGAAGTTGAAACATAATTCGCTTTTGTACGACCAGAACGGGCAGTATAAAAACGGTTTTGTGCAGATACTTCTGAAATCCTTTAATGAGAAGTTTTTAGTAGAAGTTGAACGGGATTTTCGCCTGCAAATCGAAAAAATCCTTGAAAAAACAAAGGTTACGCATATAGATTCCCATGTTCATGTCCATGCAATCCCCGGGATTTTCAGGCTTACCTGCAAGCTGGCAAAAGAATACGGAATTAAAAATATCAGAACACAATTTGAAATACCTTATCTGGTGCCTGATATTTCAAAATATATTTCATTCAAATACCCGATAAACCTTATAAAAGTAGCATTATTAAACAGTTTTACGCTTATAAATTGGCGCTGCGCAAAGGAGTTCGGGCTTTCGACGAATGAAAACCTTATTGGCGTGAATTATACGGGCTATATGGACAATAAAACCATCGAATTTGCATTGAAAAACGTAAAATCTCTCACAGAACTTCTTCTTCACCCCTCAATCTCCAGCGAAAAAAGTTCCGGATACAAAGAATTTTTAGCAGTGGCGGATACTTCATTAAATGACAAGCTAAAAACTGCCGATATCACAGCCGTCGGGTGGAAATAAGAATTTTTCTTTTCATACTTCATATTTATATACATTGATACTAAAAAAAATTTGTTTGTGCTAGAATTTTTCCTAGCAAGTAGTTTACAACATTTTGGAAAATATGTTGTATTGAATGTAAAGCGGGAGTTGGAGACCGGCTTTCCTTAGGAAAGAATTGACATGCAACAGTGTGATAAGATATACGTGACAAAATCCTTTTTGCCGCCGATAGAAGAATATAACAAGTGGATAGCAAAAATCTTTGAAAACGGGCAACTCACAAATCAAGGCCCGCTGTTACGTGAGTTGGAATCCAGACTTTCAACTTATCTGGGAGTTAAAAATTTCCATTATGTCACTAACGGTACAATTGCTATTCAAATAGCCTTAAAAGCGCTGGGAATAACTGAAGGAGAAATTATCACAACTCCTTTTTCATACGTTGCAACGACCAGCTCTATCCTCTGGGAACGCTGCAAACCTGTTTTTGTTGATATTGAGCCGGAAAATTTCACAATTGACGCAGATAAAATTGAAGCGGCCATAACGCCCAATACAAAGGCGATTTTAGCCGTGCATGTTTTCGGATATGCCTGTGACGTCGAAAAAATTGAAAAAATTGCTAAAAAACACAATATTTTTGTAATCTACGACGCGGCTCATGCCTTTGCGTCAAAATACAAAGGCAAATCCCTGCTTGATTACGGCGATATTTCGACCTGCAGTTTCCACGCAACCAAGCTTTTCCATACGATAGAAGGCGGTGCTTGCATTGTTAAGGATGATATCGTTTCAAAAAAACTGGATTTGATAAAACGTTTCGGACATAATGGTGACAATCACTACTGTTTGGGCATAAATGCGAAACAAACAGAGATGAATGCGGCAATGGGACTTTCTAATTTGCCGTATCTGAGGGAAATATTGGCCAACAGAAAAAGAATATGCGATTTATACGACAGCGAGCTCTCGGGATTCATCAAAAGACCACTAAAACAAAAGGGGCTTGAGTACAATAATGCATACTATCCTGTTGTATTCAAAAACGAAAATGAACTTTTAAATACTTTTAAAACACTTAATAAGGAAGGTGTTTTCCCGCGCCGTTATTTTTACCCCAGCTTGAATACTCTTTCCTATCTTGACGAACATCAAAAATGTCCGATTTCAGAAGACTTAAGCGCGAAAATAGCATGTCTTCCATTGTTTAACGACCTTGAAGATTCACAGGTCACACGGATATGCAGCTTAATAAGAAGGAGCCTGAAATAATATGTTTGATTTTTCAAAGCTCTTTTCTTATAAAAAGGATGAAATAAATATCACAATCAGATTTTTCGGGATTAAATATTCACGAAAGAATATGGAGCTTACAAAAAAATCTATAATCGAACAGAATAAATATGATTTAGCAAAAATTAAAGGTGCTGAAGAATTAATTGTTTTCTTTATCCCTAATATAAAAATGATAACAGGTGGTATTCAGTCAATTTATTCTATATGCAAGTACTCACGTGAAATCTGCCCGCAGGCAGTATGCGTCATATCAACACATCCCGGTAAATACACATATTCGCACAACAATTTGTTCAGAAACGATGAAAAAATTTACAGATGGGAACAGATTGCGGGCAACATGCAAAATGCAAAGAAAGTAATACTTCACATCCCCGAATACTGTGCTGATAAGTTTTATTCTTCACTGAAATCCGGTGAAATTAAAATGCTGAAAGAGATAGAAGACTTACAGATTAACATTCTAAATCAAAACATAGAATTAATGCCCGAGCCGGAAAAGCTTAAAGAATTGTACAATCTTACTGACAATATCTCTCAAACAATCGGTCACCACCGTTATGCAACGCAGGAAGTCTGCGATAAATGGCAAATTCCAACGCATTTTCTGTCTGTACACATAGATTTGTCGGGTTATAAGTCTTATCCGTTTGAAGAAAAAGAAAAAATAATAGTACTTTCTCCTGACGAGGCACCCTACAAACAAGCTGTTGTTGAAAAGCTCAAAAAGGAACTGCCTGATTTTAAGCTTGTGACAGTAGAAAATATGTCGTTCGATGAATACATGGATTTAATAGCAAGGGCTTATTTTACAATTACATTCGGTGAAGGGTTTGATGGTTATTTCATTCAGCCTTCGTTCGTGGGTAGTATCGGGTTTGCTGTTTACAATGAAAAGTTTTTTCCCGATGATAGTTGGAAAGAACTTAAAAATGTTTTTGCCAAAAATGATGATTTGATTGAGAATGTAACAAAACTCTTTAAGCAGCTTTGTGATGACTCAACTACTTATTTGAGTTTAATTGAGCGCAATCTTGAAAAAGCTATAATACTAAATAAAAGTATAAATTTTAGAAAGAATTTAGAACACTTTTACAGAAGAGAATACAGATTGGCATAGGAGATATATAATGGATAACACAGTATTTGAAAAAATATTTTCAGTCAAAAATGATAGCGATAGAAAGCATAAAATCATCAATATTTTAGGCTTAAAATTAAAAATAAATTTATATAAAAATAAAGGAAGTATTCCATATTTAGAAACTCATATATGTGATCACTGTAATCTTAACTGCAAAGGATGCGGACATTGCTCACCATTGGTAATGAATGAACAATTTGCTGATTTTGTGCAATATGAAAAAGATATTAACATACTTTCAAAAAAATTATCTATTGCTCAAATAAGACTAATGGGAGGTGAACCATTATTGCACCCGCTTGTAAATAAATTTATAGAAGCCACAAGAAAAGCTTTTCCCAAAACCGATATTCGAATCGTAACTAATGGAATTTTAATACCACAAATGCCCGAATCATTTTGGAACACATTAAAAGAAAATAACATCACTATTGATATGTCAAAATATCCGCCTTGTGAGAAAAACTTTGATAAATATTTGCATTTAATAAAAGAGAAAAATATTAAAGTTGGAAATATAAATAATGGATATAAATTTTTTAGTCAGGTAAATTCAAAAGGAGACTCACCAATAGAAGAAACTTTCGCTAATTGTTTGAGTAAATATTGTGTCAATCTTTGGCATTCAAAATTATATACTTGCCCGGCTTGTTATAGCTACTATTATAATCTTTATTTTAATGAAAATAAGCCACTTCCTACAGCTTTTGATATTTACAAAGCATCAGGAAAAGAGTTAGAAGCCGCATTAAACAAACCAATAGAATTTTGCAGATTTTGCAATACTAAAGAATTAAAATATTTTGATTGGGAACAATCAAAGAAAGATAAAAGTGAATGGATGTAAATAATGAAATTTTGGGAATATTTATTTTCGCTGAAAAATGAATATAATCATAAAGTTATAAGGATTATGGGTATAAAAATTAAAATCCCGTATTCTAAAGAAACGGTTAATGCAATTAAAATTCAGAATAGGTACGAACTAAATCAATATAGGCAAACTGATAAATTAGTTGTTTTTATTGAAGTTGAATTGGCGAGAACTTGTGGCGGTCAAATGTCAATTTTTGAGTTATGCAAACATTCTCGCAATATATTAAAACCAATTCCCGTATTAATGACAACTATGCCAGGGAAACACACTTATTCTCATAACGATTTTTTTGAAAACGACATAGAAATTTTACGTTGGTCACAAGTTATGAATATAGCTAAAAATAAAAAAGAAGTAATTATTCATATACCAGAATTTATGACAGAACTATTTTTAATGCGTTTATCAAAGACTGATAGGTATATTTTTAGTAAAATTCCTAACTTACAAATCAATATATTAAATCAAAGAGTTGATATAATGCCCGATAAAGAAGTCGTAGATAAATTAAAAAAATTAACCCCTAATATTACCCAGACGACAGCTCATGATGCATATTCGACTCAAACGATGTGCGATAAGTATGGGATTCCATTACATAAATTTTCAGTAAATTTAGGAGTGGAAAAATATAGCTATTTGTCCAAGAATCAAATTGAAAAAATAATACTGATATCTCCGGACAGACCTAAAACTTTTTCAGTAGAATGCTTTATTGAACGCCTAAAAAAGCAACTACCAGATTACAAAATAATACAATTTTATGATATGACATTTTCTGAGTGTATGGAACTAACATCAAAAACTTTTTTTACAGTTAGTTTTGGAGAAGGATTTGATGGTTATCTGCTTCACCCACTTTGCGTCAAAAGACTAGGTGCTTCCGTTTATAATAGCCAATTTTTTCCTGATAAAGACTGGACAAAGTTTAAAAACATATATAAAAGTTATGAAGATTTATGCCATAACTTTAGCAATGATGTAAGATACTTTGAAAACAACATGGACGAATACTATTCTTTGGTAAAACAGCAAATGCATAAAATCAATGAAATATATAAGTTTGAAGAATATATTGATAATATAAAAAGATTTTATAATCGAAATTATGATTATTATCCTACAAATGATATAAAAAACATATAAGAGGTAAAAACATTGAATGTAAGTTTCAAAAATGTAAAAATTTCCGCTATATCAGTAGTTGTACCTCAGAATGAGATTAATATCTATGATGAAGTACACTATTATAATAATTCTATAAAAAAAATTGATCGTCTTAGAAAGATGGTTGGATTTCATAAAAGAAGGATTGCAGACAAAACAACTACTGCCTCTGATTTAGCTATTTGTGCTGCAAAAAATTTACTTGCAAAAACCCAAACGGACAAGAATTCAATTGAGGCAGTGATAAACGTTGTTCAAGAACCGGATTATAAAAATCCGGCTACCGCATATTTTATACATCAAAAATTAGGACTTTCCGATAATTGCCTGGCTACAGATGTTAACCAGGGTTGTGCAGGTTGGGTTTTAGGATTGTTGTTTGCAAGCCAAATGATAGAATCTGGCTCAGCCAAAAAAGTTTTACTCCTCAACGCTGATACTCCAAGCATCAATAAAAAAATTGAAGATAGAAATCTAGCGCCAATATTTGGAGATGCTGGTTCAGCGACCCTGGTAGAATATTGCGAAGCTGAAAATAAATCCTATTTTAATATTCAAACAAAAAGTGAAGGTTTTGAAGCAATCATTCCTCCGTTATCAGGAGAACGATTCAGACTGAACTATTCTGATGACAAAGATTGGGCATTACTAGAAAAAATCAGAAACAATACAATAACAACTCCCGCAGGAAATACTGTAACATTATTTGATGCATATATGGATGGAATGGCTGTTTTTGATTTCACAATGAGTGTTGTTCCTGAAAATATAAAACAATTAATTTCTTATGCAGACTTAGCTAAAGAAGATATTTCCATGTTATGTCTTCACCAGGCTAACAAACAGATAGTTCAAACGGTGGCGAATGCTGCAGGTTTTGAAGAGGAGAAAGCACCATACACTGCTTTTGAAAATTATGGAAACAACACAATGTGCTCAATTCCAACAACAATTTCTTTATTATCTCCGGAAGTTCCTAAAAAGAATATTTGTTGTTCGGGCTTTGGAAACGGGCTTGTTTGTGCTAGCTGTATAATCAATTTGGAAGGGACTTATATAGGGCCGGTGCTTGATTTTGTAAAACCGGAGTATGTAAAAACGAAAGAAGAATATATTGAATATTGGACAAAGAAAATAAAAGGAGAGAATAATGAATAAAGCTGATTTTTTGGTTGAATTAGAGGATATTTTACAAAGAGAAACGCCTTGTAAAGAAAACGACAATCTGGAAGAATACGAAGAGTGGGATTCTCTTTCAAAAATGGCAATAATGGCATACTATGACAAAAATTTTGGTGTAAAACTGGCACTTTCTGATTTTAAAGAAATAAATACAGTTAATGACCTTATAAACCTTGCAGGAGATAAAATTCAATAATGATACAATTTTCTAAAGAACAGGTTTATATAGTTACAGGAGCAAGCTCAGGCATAGGGCAATGTGTTGCACAATTGTTAAATGAACTTGGGGCGACTGTTGTTGGCATTGCAAGAAATAAAGAGCGTCTTCTTGAAACTAAGAATGAATCAAAATTTCCAGAAAATTTTCATATTGAAGTAAAGGATTTGACCGAAGATATAGAAAATCTTCCCAAATATGTTAAATCATTAAAAGAAAAATATGGAAAGTTTGCTGGTATGGCTTATTGTGCAGGTATTGCAGAAATAAATCCACTCCAGATTTTAGAATACGATTCATTAAAAAAACTATTTGACATAAATTACTTTGCACCTCTTTTTTTAATAAAGGGAATTGCTGACCGGCGCAACAATATAAGCAAAAATTGTTCAATTGTTGCAATTTCCTCAATTGCGGCATTATGCTCTGATAAAGGCCATAGCGCATATTCTGGGTCAAAAGCAGCGTTATGTGCATCTGCAAAATCAATTGCTAGAGAATTAGCAACCAGCCACATAAGACTTAATTGTATACTGCCATCCAATATAAAAACGCCAATGACCGCAATAGGAGGGGAAAATTATGAAGAATCACAAATGCACCTCTATCCGTTTGGTTTTGGAGAACCTGTAGATGTTGCAAACCTTGCAATCTTTCTTCTATCAGACAAAGCTAAATTCATATCCGGACAAAATTATGTTGTTGATTCTGGTGGAGTGAGATAATGAAAAAAATCTTTATTGTGGGAGGCAATGGATTTGCCAGAGAATGTTACTACAACCTTATATTAATGAAAGAACTGGACCCCAAAATTGAATTTGCCGGATTTCTGGGGCACGGTGGATATGGGCAGACAGTAGATTATAAAGAATTGCAACATTTGTATAAAGGAGAGGTTTCTGAATTCAACTTTAATGAAAATGAATACATAGTTATTGGTGCGGGTTATCCTGACTTAAGAAGGAAAATTTATAATGAGCTAAAAGCTAGACACTTAAAATTTTTCAATATATATATTGGTAAACCGTTAAAAAATTCTGTTAGTATTGGAGAAGCTAATATAATAACACCTCCTGCACATTTTAGCTGTGGAATAAAAATAGGTAACGGGAATGTATTCAATGGTGACGTTATAGTCGGGCATGATGTTGAAGTCGGAGAATTTAATTTTTTGGGACCCCGCGCTCAAGTTCTCGGGAATGTAAAAATCGGAAATATGAATACAATAGGAGCAAACTCAATACTGCTTCCTAATGCAAAAATAGGGGATAATAATAAAATAGCCCCATTATCTGCAGTTTATAAAGGCTGCAAAAACAATTGTTATATGTCAGGCAATCCTGCATTAAAAATAGGGAGTATAGAAAACAGTGACTAACTGCACTCAGGAAAAAAAGCTGAATACTGTTGTCCGCAAGCACAAATGCACAAATTGCATGGCTTGCTATAATATTTGTCCGACAGACGCAATAGAAATCATTGAAGACAATGAAGGGTTTGCTTATCCTTCAATAAACGAAGAAAAATGTACACATTGCGGCTTGTGCACAAAAAAGTGTCCGGCTCTCAATTTAGACCAAGTAAAAGAAATTTCCAAGCATAACACAAAACCAGCTATATATGGTGGTTATATAAAAGATGAAGAAGTTAGGGCGAAGAGTTCATCAGGCGGTGTTTTTTCAGCACTTGCAAAATATGTTTTAAAAAAAAATGGATATGTCTGCGGGGCACGATTCACAAAAGGAGGCATTTGTGAACATGTTATAGTAGATAACGCGAAAGATTTGGCACCGCTAAGAGGGTCAAAATACGTCCAGAGTAACATAAACAACTGTTATAAAGAAATAAAAACTCTTCTTGAACAGGATAAGTATATTTTGTTCACAGGAACGCCCTGTCAGGTTGCAGGACTATATTCTGTTTTGGGTAAAGATTATGAAAATCTCATTACTGTTGATATCCTTTGCCATGGTGTGCCGTCACAAAAGTTATTTATTGAGTACCTGGATGAATTAACAAGTGGGCACACTAATACAATTACAGAAATTAATTTTAAATCTAAAAAAACTGGTTGGAGAACCCCAACCCTAATAATTAAAGGAACAGATTTTTATAAAGAAATAAATGATGTTTATGAACAAGATACTTATATGAAAGGTTTCTTGAACAATTTAACCATACGCAAATCCTGTACAGACTGTCAGTACAATCGTTTACCGCGACAGGGTGATTTTACTATCGGAGATTTTTGGGGAATTGAAAATTATGACAGCGCGCTCGATGACAACTCGGGCTGTTCAATAATCTTGTGTAATTCAAAGAAATCAATGGATATATTAAATAAAATTGAGCCGGAATTTGAAAACCTCAAAAAAGTAGATGTTCCAAACCTCAATGATTATAATATGGTGTCAAAAAAATCATACAATCATCCGTATAGAGGCTATTTCTTTGAAAAATATGCCGCTAATGAATATACGACACTCACTAACTTGATAACAGAAACATTAAAAAAACGAGATGGCATCGCTATTCATAACTTTGCCCATTCTAAGTGCAATTACGGTTCAGTTTTGACAGGATATGCATTACAAAAGTTAATCAAAAAACGAGGGTATACACCGGTTAATTTTATCGTATTAGATAATGAGATTTGTCCTGATTTAAGTAATTTAGATGATTTTCAGAAAGAAAATATAGATTTTACCTATCCTTGTAAAACGGATGAACAACTTAAAAATTTAAATCATATGTTTCAAACATTCATTATTGGTTCAGACACTGTCTTTTTGGATTTTGAAATTGGACAAGATTATTTCAATAATATGAAATTCCAATTTGCCGACTTTTCAAAAAACATATGTTCATTTGCAGCAAGTTTTGGAAAAAATAAGCTTGAAAAATGGCGGAGTGGCCCCAATTCTCGATATTCACTAGAAGAACTGGCAGATGCCAAAAGACTGATGAAAAGATTTAACCATGTTTCTGTACGCGAGACTTCCGGTGTGCAAATATGCAAAGATAACTTTGGAATCGAAGCAGAATGTATTATGGATCCGGTGTTTTTCTTATCAAAAGAAGACTGGAAAAAGCTTTTTACTAAAGAAACGTCCAGTATAAAACATGACACAAAGTATATTCTATATTTAAAACAAATAGACAAAGATGTTCTTGAATATATAGATAAAATAGAAAATATTGACATCTTGTATGACGGAGATGATTACAAAACGACACTTTCAGACGTAACAAAAGCAAACTTGAAAGGTCCGAAAATTGAAGATTGGCTGCAATCAATCGCAGAATGTGAAGTTCTTTATACAGATTCCTTTCACGGAATGTGTTTTGCTATTATTTTTAACAAGCAATTCGTTTTGTTTGACACATCAGGTGATCTTTTTGAAAGATGCTCATCATTGATGAATCTGCTTGGAATAAAAAGCAGACTCGCTCATACCATTGAAGATATAAAAAGATTGAACAACAATCCTATTGATTATAATGTGGTAAACAAAAAATTGGCAGAACAAATGGCAATTTCTGAAAAATTCCTGGATAAAATTTTGTACTCGCATAATAATTTTGACAAAATACGAAACTATATGGAAGCTTTGGAATTAAAAATTGAAAAAGAGATATCAAAATTGAAAGACAAAAAACCTGAAAACGCCCCCCCCGCAAGGAAAAGTGGGATTTTCTCGGTATACAAGTCTTTAAAAAAAGCAAAGAAAAAAACAATTTGTGGTTCTATCTTTTTGGCATTCCTCTCATTAAAGAGGAGCAAAAAGGACAAAATACGTACTACAAACTTTTTGGCTGCATAAGACTATTGAAGAAATCTGTAAGATATTAGGTAAAACAAATGACTAACTCAAAATTTAACAATGTTAAAATATCAGGAATAAACATCGTATTACCGGAAAATAAGATTCCCATCGACGATGAGGTTCACTTCTATAAAAATGACATCAAACTACTTGAGAGAAACAAGAAAATCCTTGGGCTTGGCGACAGATATGTAGTTAAAGATGGAACGACTTGCGTTGATTTATGCGAACAGGCTGCAAAAAATTTAATAGAGGATTTGAATGTTGATATTAAAGAAATAGACGCTTTAATCTGTGTTTCAACCAGCCATGATTATATTGCGCCGGCATCAGCGTGTGTTTTGCATGGAAGATTGGGGCTGGAAGAAACATGTGCCTGTTTCGACACATCCGGACTTTCTTGTTCTGGCTATGTTTATGGATTGTGGCTAGCTCATTCTTTGATAGCATCCGGGGCAGCAAGGACATGCCTGCTTCTTGCCGGTGACACAAATAGTCTGCACTCTGATACAAAAAATAGAATATCAAATATGCTATATAGCGATTCCGGCTCAGCAACACTTTTGGAATATACAGAAGCCGAAAATACAGCATATTTTAATCTTGGAACAAGAGGCTCTGCCTGGGACAAAATCATCATACCGTCATCAGGATACCGTCTACCTATTAGAAAAGATGTTGCAAATATCGAAGTAACTGATGCGAACGGAAATGTTTGGCATTTGTATGATGAAATACTCAAAGGAATGGATATATTCAGATTTACAATGGAAAATGCTCCGCAAAGTGTGAAAGACATTCTGGCATATTCAAATATTTCTATAGACAATATTGATAAAGTTCTAATGCATCAGGCAAACGGGCAGATTTTGAAAACAATCGCTCAGCATTCAGGTATTCCAAAGGAAAAAATTTCAACAGAAACATTTACTAAATATGCAAACTGTGGTGCAGCTTCTGTTGTTAGTGCTGTTTGCGACCAATTACACAATCAACAGGTAAAAGCTGTAATGCTGGTAACTTTTGGTGTTGGTTTGTCTTGGGCAAGTGCAATAGTTAATTTAGAAAATTGCCTTATAAGTGATGTTAAATTTATGAAAAATCAAAAAACATTAAGCAGAGAAGAGCAGATTGATTGCTGGATTAAATATTTTAAAGGAGAAACACAGAATGAACAGCAACAATAAAAATGTTTTAATAACAGGAGCTCGTGGAGGAATAGGAAAGGCATTATGTAAAGTCTTTGCGCAAAATTCGTTCAACATATATGCCCACGCAAGAAAACAGGATGCTGATTTTGAGCAATATTTATCAAAAATTGCAGAAGATTACAATGTTGAAATTTCTCCGCTGTACTTTGATATGACTGATTACGAGGCGATGAAGACTGCTGTTCGGAATTTATTTAAACAAAAAATAAATATTGATGTTCTGATTAACAATTCCGGAGTTGCGCACGGCGGATTGTTCCAGATGACGCCTGTTTCAAAAATCAAGGAGGTTTTTGAAATAAATTTGTTTTCACACATGGAACTTACACAGCTGATTTTAAGAACTATGACAAGAGCAAAAAACGGAAATATCGTAAATATCGCGTCCATAGCCGGCCTTGATCTGGCTCAGGGCAATTGTGCTTATGGTGTATCAAAGGCTGCTTTGGCTGCATGGACAAAAACCCTGGCCTCCGAGTGCATAAAATATAATATTCGCGTAAATGCGGTAGCGCCAGGGCTCACAAACACAAATATGGCAGAATTGATGGAAGAAAAAGCAAAAGAAGAAATGGTATCTGCTTCTGCAATGAACAGGCTCGCAAAACCGGAAGAAATAGCAAATGCTGTTTTATTTCTTGCTTCAGAAAAATCTTCTTTCATTAACGGGCAAATTATTAGAGTAGATGGAGGAAGCAGGTAGTGAGCTTGATTGAAAAATGCACTGCAGCAGCGGCTTCTATAAGGCGCGACTTAATTAAAATGACCTATAATACAGGAACAACCGGCGCTCATATCGGCGGCTCGCTTTCAATGGCGGAAATAATGTCTGTTCTGTATCTGGCAATAATGAAGTTTGATGCTGATAACCTGAAAAGCGAAAGCAGGGATCGTTTTATTTTGAGCAAGGGGCATGGCGCAATGGCACAATACGCAGCAATGAAGCAGGCAGGCCTCATCTCTGACGAAGAATTACAAACTTTTAAACAGAACAACACATTTTTATATGCACATCCATCAATGAACCTTGAAAAAGGCATTGAATTTTCCTCCGGAAGCCTTGGACAGGGGCTGTCTCTTGCTGTTGGCTCTGCACTGGCGCTCAAAATCAAAAAAAATAACGAATCAAGAGTATTTGTGCTGCTGGGTGATGGTGAATGCAACGAAGGTTCGGTCTGGGAGGCAGCAATGTCTGCGTCGCATTATAAGCTTGATAACCTGACTGTAATAATTGACAAAAACAAACTCCAGTATGACGGAGAAACAGAAGATGTGCTCGGGTTAGCACCGTTTGATGCTAAATGGAAGAGTTTTGGTTTTGAAACAGTAACTGTTGACGGTCACAACGTAGAAAGCTTGATTAATGCATTCTCTAAAGAGCATAAAAATCAACCCTTATGTATTATTGCTGATACAATAAAAGGGAAGGGAGTTTCCTTTATGGAAAACGAAGCAAAATGGCACAACGGCTCATTAACAAAAGAGCAATTTGAACAGGCGCTCGCCGAACAAGGAGCAGCATTATGATAGAATTTACACCTCAAAATATCAGAATGTGGTCACTGCTTGGCTCCTGCGGTGCATTCGGGCAAGCAGCTCTGGAGCTGCCCAAAATTGATGGCAAAACGGTTATTTTGACATCAGATTTGTGTTTTTATTCCGGATTAACAAGGTTTAAAGAGCTTTATCCCGACAAATTTTTTAATCTTGGTATCGCAGAGCAGAATATGGTAGGCGTTGCAGCCGGAATGGCCAAAGAAGGCTTAAATCCATTTATCACAACTTATGCAACATTTGCATCAATGAGATGTGCGGATCAGGTAAAAGTAAATTTGGGTTATATGAAATTACCGGTAAAACTCATTGGCCTGACAGCCGGGCTTTCAGTCGGAATTCTGGGTGCAACTCATATTAGTATTGAAGATATTGCAGTAATGCGCTCTATTCCTAATATTACAATACTTTCTCCGGCAGATTGTACTGAAACTGTTAAATCTGTTCTTGCTGCTGCAAATATGGATTCACCGGTTTATATCCGCCTTACAGGAAGCTTCAATAACCCGGTTGTTTATCGCAAGGATTATGACTTTGAAATAGGAAAATCCATATTACTAAAAGAGGGTCAGGATATATCGATAATAGCTACAGGTTCAATGGTTCACAACTCGCTTAAAGCAGCGAATTTACTTGAAAATGAAGGAATTAGCGCGGCCGTTATCGATATGCATACAATAAAGCCTCTTGATGCAGAAGCGGTGAAAAAGGCGTGTGACACAAAAATGATAGTCACTGTTGAAGAACATTCTATAATAGGAGGCCTTGGCAGCGCAGTTGCTGAAACACTGGCGGACACAGCACAAAAACCGGAACATTTAATTATTGGTTTGAATGATGAATATAAACATGCAGGGGATTACAAATATCTTGTTGAACAGTACGGTCTAACCCCTGAACAAATAGCAGAAAGAATCAGAAAAGCATATAAAGGAGAAAATCAGCATGTCAACACTTGAAGCTTATACTAAAGCATTCACTGAAACCTTCGGTGTTTCTGAAACAGAAGCGCAGTCACTAAAATATCAGGATATAAAAGCCTGGGATTCTGTCGGTCACATGGGACTCATTGCTGCGCTTGAAGAAGCATTTGATATTATGATGGAAACTGACGACATCATTGACCTGAGCTCATTTGAAAAAGGCAAGGAAATACTGGCAAAATACGATGTGGAAATTAAATAACTTCAAAAACAACACTGCTGTAATAACAGAAAACGGTGAAAAAATCACATATGGAGAACTCGAAGAACACTGCCGTGCATTGACCGACAAAATCGGCAAAAGATGCCTTGTGTTCAATCTTTGCAAGAATGAAATCGGGTCGCTTGCAGGATATATCGGCTTTTTAAATGCAAAAATAGTTCCTTTAATGCTAAAAGCAGACCTTGATTTTGAACTGCTGCAAGAATGCATAAGAACTTATAAACCTGATTACCTGTATGTGCCGTTAAGTATGGTTTCTCAATTTGACGGGTGCAAAGAGGTTTTTAAAAGCATCAATTACAGCCTGTTAAAAACGCCTTATGACGGTATTTTTGAGCTAAATGATGAATTGGCGCTACTATTAACAACGTCCGGTTCAACCGGCAGCCCGAAACTTGTACGTCAGAGCTACAAAAACATTGAAGCAAATACAATATCTATTGTGGAGTATTTGAACCTTGATGAGTCCGAACGTGCAATCACAACGCTTCCTATGAATTACACATACGGCATTTCCGTGCTGAATACACATTTGCGGGCGGGTGCAGGCGTTATTCTTACCGAAAAAGGGCTGATGCAAAAAGAATTCTGGCAGCAGTTTAAAGAATTTGAGGCGACCTCGCTTGCCGGAGTGCCTTATACGTATGAAATGCTTAACAGATTGCGGTTTTTCAGGATGGATTTGCCGTCATTGAGATATATGACACAGGCCGGCGGTAAATTGTCACCCGAGTTGCATGAAAAATTTGCACAATGGGCGCTTGAAAACAACAGAAAATTCGTTGTTATGTACGGACAAACCGAGGCCACTGCAAGGATGGCATATCTTCCGGCTGAAAAATCGCTGGAAAAATACGGTTCTATGGGGATTGCAATCCCGGGCGGAAAATTTTCACTGATTGATGCTGACGGTAAAGAAATTTCAACTCCGGAAACCGTCGGAGAACTGGTTTATGAGGGCGAAAATGTTACTTTAGGCTACGCTGTATGCGGCGAAGACCTCAAAAAAGGTGATGAACGCCACGGTAGACTGATTACAGGAGATATGGCAAAATTCGATAAAGACGGATTTTTCTATATTGTGGGTCGCAAAAAACGCTTCCTCAAAATATTCGGAAATCGCGTCAATCTGGACGAAACAGAAAGGCTGATTAAGGCTAAATTCCCTGAAATTGACTGTGCATGTGCAGGTGTGGATGACAAAATGGAGATATTTATCACAAACCCTGATTACAAATCAAATGTTTCAGACTTTATTGCTGAAAAAACAGGATTGAATTTCGTTGCTTTCAGGGTAAATGTTATTTCACAGATTCCGAAAAACGAGGCAGGAAAAACACTTTACAAAGAACTGGAGTGCTGTAATGTTTAACTACGCAGATGTATTGAATATTGCGCCTTTTTCCCTTGCTAAAGAGGAAAAAAGGCAGCTGCTTTTGAAAAATCTGAAAGAACTTACGGAATTCCATCAAGAAAAATGCGAAAAGTACAGAAAAATTCTTGACGCACTGAAAACCGATGTTAAAAGCATTGACAGACTTGAGGATATCCCTTTTATTCCTGTTCGGCTTTTTAAGGAATACGAACTTTGCAGCATTGACAAAGAAGAAATTTTCAAAACAATGACTTCATCAGGAACATCAGGGCAGGCTGTTTCAAAAATATTCCTGAACAAAGAAACCGCCGCAAACCAGCAAAAAACGCTTGTAAAAATCGTATCGAGCTTCACAGGTGCGTCAAGAATGCCTATGCTTATCATTGATTCACCATCTGTTATAAAAAACAGGCTTATGTTTTCTGCCAGAGGGGCAGGAATACTGGGTTTTTCGATTTTCGGAGCTGACAGGACTTATGCTCTGGATGATGAGATGAATATTGACATCAAAGCAATTGAGGCTTTTTTAGAAAGGCACAAGGGGCAAAAAATCCTTTTGTTTGGCTTTACATTTATGATATGGCAGTATTTTTACAAAGAATTGAAAAAATTGAACTGCAAAATTGACCTTTCTAACGGAATTCTAATTCATGGCGGCGGCTGGAAAAAACTTGTAAACGAAGCTGTTTCAAAAGAAGATTTTAAACAATCTTTGAAAGAAGTATGCGGCTTGAGCAGCGTACATGACTACTATGGGATGGTTGAGCAAACCGGCTGTGTTTATATGGAATGTGAACACGGACACCTGCATACAAGCGCTTATTCGGATGTTATAGCCAGAAAAACCCGCGATTTTTCGGTTTGCGAACACGGAGAAAAGGGAATTATTCAGGTTGTATCGTTATTGCCGGAATCTTATCCCGGACATTCGCTTTTGACCGAGGATGAGGGGGTAATTTTAGGCGAAGATGATTGCCCGTGCGGACGTAAGGGTAAATATTTTGAAATCAAAGGCAGAATAAAGAATGCAGAAATTAGAGGTTGCTCGGATACTTATGAACGACGTTAATTTTTTAATAGGGGATGAAAATATAATAAACGCGCCGCTGCCAACTTTCAGCGGGGAAATTTGCGAATTTTTGAACGATTTATCAAAAGAAATTATGCAATCGCCGGAAAGCCGGCTTTATCCTGACCTTTATTCGCTGGGTTTCTGGTGCAGAAAAGGCAATATTCAAAAAATTAAAGAAAATTACGCAAATTCAGGTTACAGGCTGGGCAAAGGATTGTGTTTTCATATTGCGCCCTCAAATATCCCCATAAATTTTGCGTTTTCTTATCTTTTTTCGCTTCTTGCCGGCAATTCAAACCTCGTAAGGCTGCCGAGCAAGCAGTTTCCGCAGGTAGATGCCTTGATAAAAATCCTCAAATCGGTTCTTTCAAGGCATCCGGGCATTGAAAAACGCAGTGCATTTGTAAAATACGAAAGAAACAACGAAATAACAGAACAATTTTCACTAAACGCCGACGCAAGAATGATTTGGGGCGGGGACAAAACAATTGAAACCGTCCGAAAAATGAAAACAAAGCCGCGTTGTGTTGATATTGCTTTTGCTGACAGATATTCGGTTTGTATCATTGATGGGGGAAAACTCCTTGAATCCGGCGAAGAAAAGCTCAAACGGCTTTCGCAGGAGTTTTACAATGACACATATTTGATGGACCAAAACGCCTGCTCTTCACCGCAGTTGATTTACTGGATAAATGACTCAAAAGAAGCAAGAGAATGTTTCTGGAACGCTGTTTACTGCGCTGCAAAAGAAAAATATAATTTACAAGACGCGGTTTGCGTGGACAAGTTTACAAAATTATGCGAGGATGCAATAGATTTTGATTGCATAAAAGAGGTCAAACATAAGGACAATTTGTTATATCGAAGCGAATTAAGCTCAATAAATGAAAATATAGAAAATTTAAGGGGCAAGGGCGGGTATTTTTATGAATATTCGCTGAAAGATTTAGAGGAATTTTTCAAAATTGTTAATGAAAAATACCAGACAATAACATATTTTGGCATAGAACCGGAAAAATTTGCCGAAATCATTGCGGTGCATAACCTGCGCGGTATAGACAGAATCGTGCCCATAGGAAAAGCAATGGATATAAACACTATTTGGGACGGACACGATTTGGTTAGAGAATTATCAAGGGAAATATCGGTATTATAGGCAAAAATGCAAAAAAAAACTAACAAAAAAGTTTCAATAATCGGAATGGGCGCTGTAGGGGCAGGGATAGCCTATGCTTTAATGCTTAAAGACATTGCAGATGAGCTCGTTTTTATTGATATTGATGAAAAACTTGTAAACGCGGAAATGCTCGACATACGGCACGGAATTCCGAACATGGGCAGAACAAAAATCACCTGCGGCAGCTATAAAGACATTAAAAACAGCGATATGATTATCATAACGGCCGGTAGAAGCAGAAAAAGCAATGAATCAAGGCTTGATTTAGCCGGTGAAAACATAAAAATCGCAGAATCAATTGCACAAAATCTTGAAAAACATTACAACAAAGGCGTTATTCTTGTTGTTTCCAACCCTGTTGACGTAATTACTTACTATTTGACGAAAAGATTAAAGCTGGAAAAAGGAAAAATCTTCGGCACAGGCTGTATTTTAGACAGCTCCAGACTAACGAACGTTATTTCTGACTATATCAAGCTCGACACGGGCTTTATCAATATATCAATCATCGGCGAACACGGCAGCACACAAATTCCCGCCTGGAGCAATGCAGAAGCCGCCCAAATGCCGCTGGACGAATACTGTAAAGCAATAAACCTCCCGTTCGGTGCGAAAGAAAAGGCCGCTATGGAGAAAAAAGTCCGGAATATGGGCACAGAAATCATTGCCGGCAAAGGAAAAACCTATTACGGCATTTCGACATGCGTTTGTTTTATTGCTGACGCTGTTTTGAACAACAGAAACATAACAGCCAGCGTTTCCAGCCTTTTACACGGCGAATACGGGATTGATGATGTTGCGCTCAGCCTCCCGAGCCTCATAAATTCGGGTGGTGTTAAGCTTATACTGCCCGTAAAATACAGTTTAGAAGAAATTTCGCTCCTGAATCAATCAGCACAAGCCCTAAAATCAATAAATAGCAAAGTTTGCATGTAGTTGTTATATAATCATAATATGCTGAAAAAAATCACATACTTTTTCTACACCGTATCGCGCGGATATTCGCTGCCGACAAGTTTTACAAGCTGGCTTGTGTGTTTTGTTTACTGTTTGGGATATGGCGGCGATTTTATCAACGGAATTGTCGCACTTATTGGCGTAACATTTGCACATCTGGGCGCAAACCTCCTCGATGACTGCATTGACACGATATTCAAAGTGCCAAAGCAAAAATGCAAAACAGAATATCTGGACAAAGGCCATTTTACGCTTAAATTTATCAGCATTGCCTGCGGAATTTACTTTTTGATTGCGGCTGCGGCGGGTTTTTATTTGTTTTTGCAGTCCGGCGTAAAAGTTTTGCTTATTGCTGCGATTGCCGCCATAATAATCCTGCTCTATCCGCGGCTGAATCACTATGCACTCGGAGAAATCGCTGTTGCGCTGACATACGGCGTGCTTTTGTTCTCGGGTATAAGCGTTGTAATGACCGGTGTAGTCACATTTAAGCTTCTTTTGCTTTCCGTGCCGGTTTCTTTGTTAATAATGAACCTCCTGTACGCCCATTCGCTGATGGATTATGACTTTGACAGCCTGAATTGCAAAAAAACACTTTGCGTGCGGCTTGGTTCAAAAAAATTGGCGCTCAAACTGTTTTTGTTCATTGGATTCATTGCGGTTTTGATTCACTTTGTGCTCATAATGAAAAATATACTCCCGATTTGCGCGGGAATTATCGTGATTCCCGTGATATTGTACTATTTAAGGGCATTTTCGCTGCTTAAAAACTACATAAAAACAACAGAGCATAAAGAAAACGATTTTATGAACATCTTCAAACTTGCAAGAAACGCTTCAATGGTCTATAATTTGCTCGTTGCAGCGGTTTTGATAGTAAAATGATTGACAAAAATCCCGAAAAAATTAAAAATATGTTCAATGCTCTGGCTTCGCGCTACGATTTTATGAATTTTGCGATATCACTGGGCATTCAAAAAATAATCAAGCAAAAAAGCGTCGGGCTTATAAAAATTAAAAAAGGCGCCCGAATAGCCGATTTATGCAGCGGAACCGGCGAAATTGCGGAACTTCTCGCCCGAAATGAAAATGTTGATAAGGTTTTTGCGCTGGATTTTTCCCCCAACATGCTCCAAATAGCAAAAACAAAACGCAAATCAGACAAAATCAGCTTCATTGAGGGCGATTGCACTAATTTGCCTTTTGAATCGTCATCGCTCGACGGCTGCACGCTGGGTTTCGGGCTGAGAAATTTTGAAAACTATGAAAAAGTTGCCTCAGAAATCGCCAGAGTGCTCAAAAACGGCGGATTTTTCCTGCATCTTGACCTTTTTAAAGGCAATAAACCTGTGAACAAAATATTTGATATTCTTGCCGTAATTTTAGCAAAAATATTCAGCAAATCGCCTGAATCTTACAAATATTTAATTTTGTCCAAAAACAGCTTTTTATCACCCGAAAAACTGGCCTGCGCAATAGAAACGCAGGGCTTAAAATGCTGTAAAATCCGCAAATGGGCATTCGGGATGGTAAGCGCGCAGCTTTTTATTAAAGATTGTTCTCAACAGGGATAATCGGCGCGCCCACAACCCTTTCGAGGTTGGCAGCCGAGGTATTGTACTGCGTGAGCGTGTTGTAATAGCCCAATTGCGCATTCAAATAGGTAGTTTGCGCGTCTTTCAACTCAACCGCATCGCCCAAGCCGACCTTATATCTGCCAGCAGCAAGGTCATAGCGGTCTTTTGCCTCATTCATTGAAGAAAGCGCAACCGGAATCGACTCCTGTGCATTTTTAAACTGAATATATGCCTGTTTTACTTCAAGATAAACGCTCTGACGCTGAACCTCATAGTCTGCTTTGTCCTTTAAGTAGGTAAGTTTTGCCTCATCCACCTGCTGTTTCAGCAAGAGCAAATTAAGGTTCTGATATGCAACCTGGGCGCCTATCTGGTAGCCATAATCGGTTCCGGGAGTTTTTCCGCCCCTTGTGTAGCTGCCAAATCCTGTAACGTCAGGCAAAAACGCGTATTTCGACGCTTTAATCAAAATTTTTGACCCCTCCATCTTCTTCTTTGCCGCAAGAAGTTGAGGACGCTGTTCATAAGCCGTTTTGATTATATCGTCAAAAATAATATCGTATTTTCTGGAGGTAAGCTTTTCTTTTATTTCATAATCGGCAAATTCAGGAAGCCCCATTGCGTTATTTAAATTTGCATAAGCCATATCAACAGTATTTTTCGCCTGAATCAAATCCAGTTTTGCGTTATTGAGGTTGTACTGGGCCGTAGTGACGTCAATTTTGGCTTTTGAGCCGATATTGTAATAAGCCTCGGCCTGTTTCAGGTGAATTTCATACTGCGCAACGGCTTCTTCCTGAACTTCTACCTGCTGAAGCGCGTACAGAAGCGAATAGTACGCATTTTTAACGTTGTAGATAATTTCATTGATATTAGCCTGAAGATTTTCTTCCGACGCTTCAAAAGTTTTCTTTGCAACACCCGCAGAAGCAGAAGTTTTGCCAAAGTCAAACAAAAGCAGGTTCACGCCTGCGCTGGGTGCATTCCAGAGGGTATATTTTTGCATGGGGAACTTGAAGTTCGTCATCAGCATATCATTTTTTGAAGCGCTAACGCCAAGATTAATTGTAGGGAAGTAATTTGCCCATGCCTGCGCAATTTTATTTTTGTAAATATCCCTGTTCATCATCTGTGAAACGATAGAAGGGTTGTTTTCAAGCGCCAATTTTACGCAATCATCAACGGAAATGATTTTATTTGCCGTAACAGAGCCGGTCATTACCTGCTGTGTTGTTTGAATTTCCGCATTATTGCCGGAATTTTCGCTGTTTAGATTTACTTCGATTTCCTGTGCGTCTTTTTTTGCGGATTTTTTCTTTTTGGACTGCTTTCTGGCAGCTTTTTTACTGGCTTTTTCTTCTTCTTTGCGGTTTTTGTAAGATTCTTCCGCATATTTTGTTGCGTTTTTAAAGCTGCGTTCTTTGGGTTTTTGTTCTGTATTTTCCGTTTTTTTCTTTTTATTAAATAATTTGAATTGCTTCTTTTCCTTTTTTTGAGCAGCAGGAACCTCTTCAGCCTGTTCTTCAAGCGCCTGTTCACTTGACGCAGGCGAAAAAGCTTCATCTACCTGCGCGATTCTCACGTCATAAGCCATAGAAACAGGCATATATGCCGAGAACAGCGATATTATCATTATTAATGTTGTTAGTTTTTTTATCATTTCTTCCTCTTATTCATAATAGATAGAGTTTTAGCTACATTATGTATTATTTTTCTTCATTTTTCTTGTGGTGAAGTTTATTTTCCACTTTATCAACCATAGACTGGATGATTACATAAAAAGCAGGCGTCAGGAGCGTACCGATTGTACCTGCAGCAACCATACCGCCAAAAACCGTACTACCAAGTGAAATACGGCTCTGTGCACCCGCGCCCGTAGCAAGAACGAGCGGCAAAATGCCCAGTACGAACGCCACAACCGTCATCATAATTGCCCTAAACCTTATGTGAGCCGCCTCAATTGCAGCTTCTTCGATAGTTTTGCCGTTTTCTTCATGAAGCACCTTAGCAAACTCTACAATCAGGATTGCCTGTTTTGCAGCCATACCGATAAGCATAATCATACCTACCTGTGAGTACAAATCGAAAGCCTGACCCATCATAAGCTGGAAAATAAGCGCACCAACCGCGGCAAGAGGACAAATCAGCAATACCGCCATAGGAATTGTCCAACTTTCATAAAGTGCGACAAGAAACAGATATACAAACGTTAAAGCCATTGCAACAATAAAGCCTGTTTGTCCGGAAGATTCAATTTCCTGTTTTGAAGTACCCGACCATTCAAACGAAATGTCATTTGGCAGCGTTTTTACAGAAACTTCTTCCATTGCTTTCATTGCTTCGCCGGAACTTTTGCCCGATGCAGGCTGACCGCTGAACTGAACGTTTCTGTACTGGTTGTACCTTGTAATCTGGTTTGCCCCTACAGACTGTTTCAAATCAACCATCGTTGAAATTGGCGTCATTATGCCTTTTGAGTTTTTAACGTAAATACCGGAAATATCAGTCGCTTTACGTCTGTATTTTTGTTCTGCTTGCAGCTGCACCCTGAATACACGGCCGAGCTTGTTGAAGTCATTTACGTAATATGTACCGAGCGTAGATGAAAGCGTGCTGTAAAGGTCAGAAAGATTTACGCCCTGCGACATTGCTTTTTCGTAATCAACATCCACAATGTACTGCGGAACGTTCGCCTGATAAGTCGTATAAACGTTGTTCAAATCTTTGTTCTGGTTTGCCGCCATAAGGAGTTTATTTGCCCAGGTTTCCATTTCCTGAGGCGTATATTCGCCTTTGGAGAGCATTTGGAACTCAAAACCGCCCAGCATACTCATACCGGAAATAGCCGGAGGAGAGAAAACACCAACCTGTGCATCCCGAATCGGCGCAATTGCCTGCCTTACGCGGCCAAGAATCGCATTCATAGAAAGGTCGGTTTCTTTACCCTGAATCATTCTGACAAATTTTTGCCAGATATTAAATTCACGTTCGCCCCATTCTTTCAGCTCAATAACCATGAAAGCCGAGTTTGAGGGGCCGATTCCAACGAACATAATTCTGTTGCTAACGCCTTCAATATTGCGAATTGCCTGGTCCATCTGCTGTGCGGCCTGTGTTGTACGGCTGATAGACGAACCGGCCGGCAAAGTAATTTGCGCCATCAATACGCCCTGGTCTTCATCAGGAATAAAGCCCGAAGGAATGGCCTTAAAAAGAATTAACAGCAGAATCAAAAATCCGCCATATACTTTGAGCGTTAATTTTTTATCATAGACAAAAACTTTAACGTATTTCATATAAACATCGGTAAGTTCTTTGAAATAAACGTTAAATTTTTCAAAAACAAATTTAATAGCAGCCGAAGCTTTGTTTGAGGGTTTTCTGTTCGGGTCTTCTTTTCTCAAAATAATCGAGCACAAAGCAGGCGACAGAGTAAGCGCACAAACCGCAGAAAGTGCAATCGAAACAGCAATACAAACAGCAAATTGCTTGTACATTAAGCCTGACAGGCCCGGAACAAAGCCCATAGGGACAAATACCGCCATCAAAACAAGTGCCATTGCGACCAGAGCGCCGCCGACTTCTTCCATTGTGAGCTGCGTGGCTTCAACAGGGTCTTTTCCCTCCTCAAGGTGCCTTTTTACGTTTTCAATTACAACAATCGCGTCATCGACTACTGTGGCGACCGCCAGTACCATTGCAAACAGCGATAACAGGTTAATCGACATGCCAAAAAGCGGCAAAACCGAAAAAGTACCAATCAATGACACCGGAATCGCAAGAAGCGGAACCAGAGTGGCCCTCGGGTCGCCCAGAAAGATGAAGATAATCGCAATAACGATTATTGACGCTTCAAGGATTGTGTGGACAACCTCGGACATTGATTCGCGGATAAATTGCGTATCATCGTGCATTATTTTGACGCTTATTCCGTCAGGAAGCGTTTTTTGGATTTCTGCGAGCTTATCTTTTACTTCATTTACGATTTCGATTGCATTCGCGCCGGGAATCTGTACAATCTGCATCAATGCAGCAGGTTTTGCGTTGACTTCACCGTAAATATTATAAGATTCAGCGCCGAGCTCGACCCTGCCGATATCTTTCATTCTAATAATTGAACCGTCAAGATTTGCACGGATTATTATGTTTTCAAATTCTTCAGGTTCAAGCAAACGGCCTTTTGTTCTCAAAGTTATCTGGAATTTTTGCTTATCCGGCCCGGGTTCCTGACCGAGAGCGCCCGCTGAAACCTGAATGTTTTGAGTTTGGATTGCAGCTTGAATTTCTGCGACAGAAACGCCCAGATTAGCCATTTTTTCGGTATCAAGCCAGATACGCATACTATAATTGCCCGCACCGAATACATTTACCTCGCCGACACCGTTAAGACGGGCGATTTCATCTTTAATAAAGATAGAAGCGTAGTTTGTCAAATCCAGCTGCGACCATGAGCCGTCTTCTGAAATTACGTTCAAAATACAAACACCGGAACCGCTTACCTGTTGTTTAGCCGTAACGCCGAGCCTTTTAACGTCCTCGGGGAGCTTTGGCTGAATCTGCTGGATACGGTTTTGTACGTTTACAAGGTCGATATTCCTGTCAGAACCGACTTTAAAATAAATCTGGAGCTTGTATGACTCATCCGAGCTGGTCGAAATCATATAAAGCATATCCTCAACGCCGTTTACCTGCGATTCAACAACCGCAGCGACCGAGGATTCAACAACATCGGCACTTGCACCCGGGTATGACGCGGAAACGGCAATCTGCGGCGGAGTAATATCAGGATATTTCTCAAGCTGCAGCCCCATAATCGAGATTATACCCAGCAAAGTAATAAATATTGAAATTACTATCGCAAATCTGGGCTTCTGGATAAAGAAATATAGATTTTTCTTATCTTTGTGTCCGTTGCTGTTCTGTTCGGTCATTATTTATTATCTTTCTCATTGTTGTTTTCTGTTTGTGAATTTTGGGCATTTGAGGGAGTTTCTTCAACTTTTACGGGCACGCCCGGGCGAAGTTTTTGGACGCCAGTCGAAATAACCTTTTCACCCTCCTGCAATCCTTCAAGAACTTCCCAGTCCGTGTTGATTGCATTGCCGATTTTTATGCTTTTTTGCTGGGCAAGCCCGTCTTTATCAATAACCCAGACATAATATCCCGCAGTACTGTCAGAAACAGCTACCTGAGGCACAAGCAGCACGTGGCGCGGGGCTTTTGAGGTTGCAGTTACGTTGATAAAGTCACCAGGCACAAGCAGATGGTCTTTGTTCTGAAAAGTTGCTCTCAAAGTAATAGTTCCTGCGGTCGGGTCAACTTCGTTGTTTACAAACTCGAGTTTTCCGGTTTCTTTATACTCGCTTCCGTCGGAAAGCTTGATTTTTACATCCATGTTTGAAAAATCTTTGTCAGAATTATCGCCTTTTTTGAATTTCAGGTAATCTTCACTTTTTAAAGTAAATATTCCGTAAATCGGGCTTGTACTGACGATTTTAGCAAGTGTTCCGGACTGGGCATTGACGAGATTCCCTTCTGTAATAAGGATTTTACCGATTTTTCCGTCAACAGGAGAAGCAATCCGCGTGTAGCTGAGGTTCAATTTTGCATTTGCAAGGTTTGCCCTGGCTGCTTCGAGTGCAGCTTTGTTCTGGTCGCGCGTTGCCAGCGCCTGATCGTAGTATGATTTACTTACAAAATCGTTTTTAACGAGCTCCTGCGCACGTTTAAGTTCTTTTTCGGAATTTACAAGTGCAGCCTGATTCTGATTTACAGTTGCCTGCGCCTGCTGGACTGCAATTGCATATTCATTAGGCTGGATAAGGAAAAGCGTTTGCCCTTTTTTGACATAATCGCCCTCTTTGAAATAACGTTTCTGGAGCCACCCGTTTATACGTGCGACGACGTCAACAGAGTATTTTGCTTCTATTCTGCCCACAGATTCGGTTTTCTGGTAGATATCTTCGCCTTTAACCTCTGCAACCTGCACGATTTGCGGTCTTTTAGCCGCTTCTGCAGCCATTTTTGCGCCGATTACAGTCATAATTTTATTGAACACGATAGGAACAATCATTACCGCAAGAATTATACCTATCCACAGCTTCTTTTTATCCATGTAAAACCTCTATATTTCATGATATATCGTTAGTGTACTAATGTTATCATAATAACATTAACATGTACAGGCAACATTTTTACATTAATATACACAAAATAAAATATACCCTTTGAGCCTAAAAAAGCTCCCTTTTGGGGAGCTTTTCAGGATTAATTTAAATATTAATTAGTCATCCAGTGCAGCTACGCCGGGAAGAACTTTACCTTCGATAAATTCGAGAGAAGCTCCGCCGCCGGTAGATACATGGGTGAAATCTTCCGCTTTGCAGAATTTTTTAGCCGCAGAAACCGAATCGCCGCCGCCAATAACGGAAATAGCGCCGTCTTTTGTTGCTTCTACAATTGCTTTCAAAACAGCTTTTGTGCCTTCTGCGAAAGCAGGGTTTTCAAATGCACCCACAGGGCCGTTCATGAGGATTGTTTTTGAGTTTTTAATTACGTCAGCGAACGCTTTTTGGGTTTCAGGGCCTGCATCTACGCCTTCAAAGCCGTCGGGGATTTCTTTTACGTTGACGACTTTGTTTGTGCCGTTGCCGGAGAAGTCATCAGTAACCAAAACGTCAGTAGCCATGATGATTTTAACGCCTTTGTCAGCAGCTTTCTTTTCGATTGCTTTTGCAACGTCCATCTGGTCGTCTTCGCAGATTGAATTTCCGATTTTTCCGCCGTTAGCTTTTACAAATGTATAAGCCATGCCGCCGCCGATAATCAGATTGTCAACTTTGTCAATTAAGTTTTCAAGAACGCCGATTTTTGAAGAAACTTTAGCGCCGCCAACAACAGCAGTGAAAGGTCTTACAGGATTATCGAGCGCCTGAGAAAGACATCTGAGTTCTTTTTCCATCAAAAGGCCGGAAACTGCGGGTTTTAAAACTTTTGCGAGTTTTGCTGTTGAAGTATGGTTTCTGTGAGCAGCGCCGAAAGCGTCATTTACATAGAAATCGCCGAGTTTTGCAAGTTCATTTGCAAAAGTCATATCATCATCCTTTGCTTCTTCCGCTTTGTAGAATCTGATGTTTTCAAGCAAAGCAACCTGACCGTCTTTTAAGGCTTCAAGCTCTTTATCAGCGCCCTGTCCGACAGGTGATTTAACAAAAAGAACATCTTCGCCGAGAACTTTGCCAAGATATTTAGCAACGGGCTCGAGGGAGAATTCTTCGGCTTTCCATTCGCCTTTGGGTCTGCCGAGGTGAGCCATAAGAATGATTTTTGCGCCTTTATCTTTCAAGAATTTTACAGTCGGCAAAATAGCCTGAATTCTTGTGTCATCAGTAACATTTTTGTTTTCGTCCATAGGAACGTTAACATCTACGCGGACAAGAGCTCTTTTGCCCTTGATATCGCCTAAATCTTTGAGTGATTTTTTCATAGATACCTCTTTTCGTCATCTCCGTACATGGTTTATTTTCGTAAAAACATAAAAATTAGTAAAGCCACCCCGCCTAACTAATATTTACGCATACAAAGGGAAACAGGCAGGATTACTCTTTTCCGTTCCGATTCCTCCGGCTTGCGGGGCTTTTTGATGGTTTTCTTGTTCTTTGAAGCCTCCCCCATAGTCACTCCAAAGAGTAATCCTGCCTGTTTCCAGCCTGTTCCCTGCACGCCGCCGGCAAACTTGATAAAAACTCTTTTTAAGCTATACTAAATCGTATGAAAACTATTGATAACGTACGCAATTTTTGTATAATCGCGCATATTGACCACGGAAAATCAACACTTGCCGACAGGCTTCTTGAAGCCACCGGAACCATTGCTGAACGCGACATGCAAGACCAGCTAATGGACACAATGGACATTGAGCGTGAGCGGGGCATTACAATTAAACTTAATGCGGCGAGAATGAACTACAAAGCCGAAGACGGCAAGGATTATATCTTGAATCTCATTGATACACCGGGTCATGTGGACTTTTCTTATGAAGTTTCGCGTTCGCTTGCGGCCTGCGAGGGTGCGCTGTTGATTGTTGACGCAACTCAGGGCGTAGAAGCGCAGACTTTGTCCAATGTTTACCTCGCAATTGAACAAAATCTTGAAATTATTCCGGTTATCAACAAAATTGACCTTCCGTCAGCGGATGTTGAGCGCGTAAAAGAAGAAATTGAAGAAGTTCTCGGCATTGACGCCTCAATGGCAATCCCCGTAAGCGCAAAAACCGGCGAAGGCATTGACAAAGTTCTTGAAGCAGTGGTGAATTTCGTGCCGCCGCCGCAGGATACTTCCGATAAACCGCTCAGAGCGCTGGTTTTCGACAGCGCGTATGACCCTTATCTCGGTACATTGTGCTTTTTTAAGGTAATTGACGGAAATATAAGGCTCGGCGACAAAGTAAAATTCATGGCGTCAGGAAAAGAGTATGAAATCGTTGAGCTGGGTTATTTAAACCCGAAACGCGTGCCGGTTCAGGAGCTGAAAACCGGTGATGTAGGCTATATGGCGGGTTCTATAAAAGAATTAACGCGTTTTGTGGGCGATACTGTCACACTTGCAGAAATGCCTGCCGCAGAACCGCTCCCGGGGTACAAAGAAGCCCTGCCAATGGTATTTTCTGGCATGTATCCGGTCGATAATGACGATTATCAAGACCTAAAAGAGGCGCTTGAAAAGCTAAAACTCAACGATTCATCGATTACGTTCGAGCCTGAAACCTCATCAGCGCTGGGATTCGGGTTCAGGTGCGGTTTTTTGGGAATGCTGCATATGGAAATTGCGCAGGAAAGGCTGGAGCGCGAATACGACCTTTCAATCGTCACAACAGCGCCGTCAGTTGTTTACAGAGTCCACAAAACAAACGGCGAAGTGGTCGAAATCGACAACCCCGCAAATCTCCCAGCCGCACAGTACAGAGATTTTATTGAAGAGCCTTATGTAAAGGTCAATATCATCGCTCCAAACGATTATACGGGCACTTTGATGGATTTGGCGCAGTCAAAACGCGGTATTTTCATAAATATGCACTATATTGACAAAATTCGCGTTGATTTGGAATACGAAATCCCGTTGAGCGAAGTTATTGTTGATTTTTACGACCAATTAAAGTCCAGAACAAAAGGATATGCAAGCATGGATTACGAGTTCAAAGAATACAAGCGCTCTGACCTTGTAAAACTCGATATTATGCTTGCGGGAGAGGTTGTTGACGCGCTGAGTGCGATTGTGCATAAAGATAACGCATTTTATATCGGTCAAAAGCTTACAGCAAAGCTAAAAGACATTATTCCGCGCCAGATGTTTGAAGTTCCGATTCAAGCTGCCTACGGCGGAAGAATCATTGCAAGAACGAACATAAAAGCGCTTAGAAAAAGCGTTTTGGACAAGTGTTACGGCGGCGACATCTCGCGAAAACGCAAACTGCTCGAAAAACAGAAAAAAGGTAAAAAGCGTATGAAAGCCGTAGGGCGAGTAGAGGTTCCGCAAGAAGCGTTTATGGCTGTTCTTTCGCTTAATGATGATTAATTTGTAAAGTTTTTTGTAATATTTCTTAATATTTTGTCTTTCAATGGCAATTTCTGAAAGTATATAACGTTTATATAAGTAAGAAATAAAAAATTGAGGACAGAGATGAGCACGATTAACGTAAAAATCACAGATACCGGCTGGCTTCTTACGAAAGGCGACAAAAGCATTTCGATAAAAGACAACGGCGACGGAAAACTTGCAAACGGCGATGAACTTTCGAGCGAATTGTCAGGCTCAGGGTTCACTCAACAAGATATTTTGCTTGTTGCTAACGAACTTAATAATCCGCAGGCTCAAGCAGCAGGCGGAAAGAAAAAAGGCAATTTCTGGGGCAATCTGCAAGGATTTATGAACGGATTTATGGGCGGAATCTCCTCAATGTTTACATTAGGCGGATTGTTCGGCTTCGGCGGCGGCTTTTGGGGCGGACAGGACTCCTGGGCATTCAATGGCTGCGGCGGCGTTGGTTTCAACGACATGCGCGTCTGGAATTACGGATTAAATTCAATGTGGAGCGGCGATATCGGTTACACAGGCAGCACTCAGGGCGCTTATGCAGTGCTCAACAGTGCCGGTCTGGGCAATATTCCGGGTGGACTCGGCGGAATGAACGGCTTGTATGGAAACGGAAACCCCTATGGATTATACAACAACCCTAATGCAGGATTAAAGCTCACTGTAGCTAAAAACCAAGACACCGATGACAAAGGAAATAACAATGGCGCAGATGAAAGCGCAGCAGGCAGCGAAAACAGCCAAAGAACAGCTAACAGTAATAATACAGACCAACCTGTCAACCCAAATGACAGAAGCAATGGCAATAATAACGGTGCAGTTAATGGCGTAAACGGTGCTGGAAATGGACAAAGAACAGACCACGGCGAACAAAGCGGCAAAACAGGCAACGGAAACGGAAATAACGACAATACTGACGCAAATGGAAACGGCAGCGGAAACAAAAAAACCGGCCCGAGGTTCTATACAGGCAATGATGCCGACATTGCAGCGGCAAATAACGGAAACGGCAGCGGAGCCGGCGGCAGAAGAAGCATTACAGATTAAAAAAAGCGCATTAAGCGCTTTTTTTATTGTTCAGTAACTCTCAAAACTTCATATATGTTGATTTTTTTTGCCTTGCCCTTGATAGAAACCTCGCGAATCTTTATTACATCAACAATATGAGAAATTTTTGCGTAAGTGAACTGACTGATTAGAATATGGGTTTTGTAAATTTTGTTATAATCTTCTATTCTGCTTGCAATATTGACAGCGTCGCCAATCACGGTATATTCAAACCTGTCAGCGGTTCCAACGTTGCCGACAAAGGCTTCTCCGGTATTTACGCCTATGCCGATGTCAATTTTGGGTTTTCCTTCGCTTATCCATTTTTCCTGTATGCTTTTAACCTTTTTATTCAGCTCATAAGCGCATAAAACCGCATTTCTGGCATGGTTTTTATCCTGAATCGGCTCACCGAAGATTACAAGCACGGCATCACCGATAAATTTATTGATTACGCCGTTGTATTTGTTTATTACCGGCTCAATCAGAGAAAAATACTCATTCAGCAGGCTGGAAACCTCCTCCGCGCTGTGGGTTTCCGAAAGTGAGGTAAACCCCCTTATATCTGCGAACATAATCGAAATTTCCGCCTTTTTTCCGCCGAGTTCTGCATTTGTATCGTTTTTCAGGATTTTATTTTTTATGTCTTTTGAGATATATTTGCCCAGAATTTTTTCTATTTTGTTATTTTTACGTTCAAGGAAAATTCTGCGGTAGGTTCCGGCAAAAAACGGGGTGAAAATCATTGCTCCGAGAGGGCCGGCAAGGCTGACAAAAATATAATGGTCAAAAAGCAGTTTGTACGCAGCAAAATACGCCAGCATGAAAAAAATCAGAAAAAGGTATTTCACCCAGCTTTGAACGGCAAGCATGAGCACAAGTACCGCAAAAGAAACCGTCAAAATCATAAGAAGACGGGTATTTTCATCTGCCAATCTGACATTTTGCTGAGAAAGTGCCTGATTTATCACGTTTGTGTCGTACGTATCGAATTTTTGCTCAATAACGTACCTGTCAATTCTATGGTCAATATACTTAAAACTCAGGTGGTTTATAGAATATATGACACATAAAAAAGAAACTATAAAAATGATTAATAAATTTTTCATTTCCATAGTTTCATTTTACTTTTAAGGCTTTTTTTAGGCAAATTGTTATGATTCCGCAATAGATATGCTCGTTACGCCGGCATTTCTTGCCTCATCCATCAATTTCACGAGCGCGCCATGCGATGCTTCGGGTTGGGCGAGGATTAAAAGCCCGTCGGGAAGCTCTTTTGACTTGTCTTTTATTACGGGAATAAGCTGCGCCGCCGAAACTTCCGAATCGTCAATAAGGTATTTGTCATCGTTTGTCACTGTGACAGAAATAAGCTTGCTGTCTTTGACATCTTCGACCTCAACATTGTTAGGAACAGCAAGATTCAAGCCCTGCTGGTCAAGCAAAGGCGCTATTACCATCATAATGATTAACAGAACCAGAAAGATATCTGTCAGCGGAGTAATATTAATATCATTAAATTCGTTACGTTCTCTAGCCACGTTTTTTACCTCTGTTGATTACTCTTCGGACGGAATCTCGCCGAGAGTACCTCTGTATTCATCATTATTCTGGTTTTCTTCACTGTTTTCAGGATTTTGAAGAGCATTTTGTTCTTTTTTGCTCAACGGTTCACCCGCAACAATGAGTTTTTCATATTCAGCAGCCTGAGCAGCCTGCATGACCTTCATTATTTCCTTGCTTCTGGCGTCTTTGTCAGCTTTTACGACGACTTCTTTCTTCTCAAGGCCGTCTTTTATCTTCGTAAGCTCGGAAGCAATCTGCTCCGGTTGAACTTTTGTTCCGTTTACAAAGAACGAGCCGTCTTTGGTCACCGAAACAGTCGCATTTTTCTGCTCAACCGCTATTCCGCTGTTGATTTCGGGCACTTTTATGTTGTTATCAATAGACTGAAACGTCGGAGCGATAACCATCATGATAATCAGCAGCACCAGAAAGATATCTGTGAGCGGAGTTATGTTGATTTCTGTGAATAATGAACCTTTTGATTTTTTAATAGCCATTTCTTTGCTTTCTATAATGCAATGTTGGTCTGGGTTCCTGCAAGGGTGACTTCGTCGTTGTTATCAACAAAGCTGAGGAAAAGCAGCTTAATCAACTGGAAGTCATCTTCAAATCTTTTAACGACAGATTGGAAGTAGTTGTAGAAAACAACCGCAACAATTGCCACTCCAAGACCTAAAGCAGTAGCAATCAACGCTGACGCAATACCCGTCGCAACAGCTGCTGACTGGTTTCCTTGCAAAGCCAAATCCTGGAATGTATAAAGAATTCTTACAACAGTACCAAACAAACCTAAGAACGGGCAAACACCGCCGATTGTACCGAGGATAGTAAGGTGAGTTTCCAATTTTCTGGTAGCAAGCGCTGCAGCAATGTCAAATGAACGAGAAAAACCCGATTTTTGTTCTGAAAAAATTCTTACAGCTTCTTCAGAAACCTCACCTACAATGCCGCCGAGCTGAACGCTCAAATTTTGGGCAGAATCAAGGTTGTTTCTTGCAAGTTCCTTTTGGAGCTTCGGAATGAACAGTACAACGTCGCGTTTATTCTTGTTGTAGTAGTACAATCTGTTAATAACAACGCCGAGCGTCAAAAAGGAGCACAGAAGAATCGGGGCAACAATCCAAATATCTTCAATCATCGCTTTTAAAAGTAAATCCATAGTTTTAATCCTCTTTTCTATAATATTTCTTAGTAATAACTTGTTGCGCCAAAGACATTGTAATCAAATGTAAACTGGATATCGACACTGCTGCCTTTGTATTCCGGAGGGAGCGGCTTGAACGGTGCTGTCAGCTCAACTGCTGCTTTTGCCGCATTGTCAGCAACTGCAAGACCTGATGATTTTAGAACTTTGTTGGAAAGGAGCCTTCCATCGCGCCCGATTCTGAACAAAAGTACTACCCTCTTACTTTCGTTGCCTTTTGGGGGTTCCCAGTTCATTTTTATGCGTCTTTGCAGCTCTCTCATGTACGGGCCGAAATCCGGTTCTTTAACTGCGTCAATACCCGGTGCGCCTTTGGGGTTTCCGGGGCCGGGATTGCCGACATTACCCCTGCTTCCGCTGCTTCCGGAGGAAGAGAACCTTCCGCCTGAGCTGCTTCCGCTTGGTGCAAAGCTTGGTGACGGCGCAGAAGTTCCGCTTCCGGATTTTGAGCCTGAACCTGCTCTTGAGCCGGTTACAGGGCCGCCCGGAGTACCAGCGAGCTTAGGTGCTGCGGTTTTTGGTATGGGAATATTGAAATTGCCCTGAGGTTTGGCCGTTGGTTTGGGCGAAGTCGGTTTTAAGGCCGGCCGCGGCGCCGGTGCAACAGCCTTAGGCGTTGTTGCTTTCGGGGCAGGTGCCTGTTTTTGAACCGGTTTGTTCTCCCATGGCATTTTAAATTCCTGTTTTTTGGGTGCCTGTTTAGGTTTTTGCTGCGGAGCCGGCTGTTTTTTCGGTGCAGGCTTCGCAGGAGCGGCTTTTTGCTGTTGTTTTGCAGGTGCCGCTGACGGAGTGGGCATGGACACAGGGCGTTTTGGGTCATGGATTCCGCCTGCTCTGGAGTTCATGTCAGCTCTGTAGGGCGTATTTTTATTTATCGGTTCCGCCTCTTTATTTACAAGCACAAATTCAATATCTTTCGGCGGCTGCGCGGGTTTGTGAAAAAGTTCAAAATTCACACCCAATAACGCCAGCACAAAGACAACAAGCCATGCAAGACCGGCCACCGTCGGGTGCAAAAGCGCTGAAATAAAAACACAGGATTTTAAAGGCAATTCGTCATTTGTGTCTTCTTGATATATGGAGGGAACAACGTATTCCTCCCGCAGTTCTTCTTCCTCATATATATTTTTATCGCCGAGTAGTGTCATTTTTTCCCCAAATCTCGTTTATAAATAAGAATTTATAAACATTTTATTTCTGACTTCGTAATAAGTCTAGCAAAAAATTTATCACAAAACAAATTGCCTGATTAACTTATATTGCATGTACTATTGTTGAACCGTCACTGTCACAGGCTGGTCAACAACAATATCAATCTGGCTTCCTGCCGGGATTTCAACGTCAACACCCTTATCCCAGAGTGATTTTGCCAGACCTACACCGGCACCGACTGCTGTTCCGTAAGCAGCACCTTTGCCGACCTTTCCGCCGGAAAGAGCACCCATGACAACGCCTCCGACCGCGCCGGCACCAGCACCTACAGCAACATCTTTAGCATATTCTTTTGCGCTGTCGGCTTTTGTGCCTCCGACAAGAAGCCCAGTGCCGTCATCGGTTTTGATGTGCCCGGAAATAGGTATCATTTGCCCGTAGGGAGTAATGATATTTGTGAATTTAATCATGAGCTGTCCGTTTATTCCTGCTCTGCCTGCCTTTTTAACCTGTACAACAGTTCCGTTTATACTGCTGCCCGAGGGCGCAACCAGAGAATTGCTGTAATAAAAGTTGTTACAAACAGGAACAGATACGCTCTGACCGAGAGAAAGCGATTCCGAGCTCAAAACCATGTTTGTCATGGCAGGAATGCTGACTCCGGCAGGAATCATCACGACTTTACCTTTCAATGTCTGTGTATTATACGACGGCTGCTGTGTATATGTAGAATAAGGATTTGCTGCCTGTTGTACCTGATAATTTGCAGCGGCAAATACTCCTGCATTGCTGCATGCCATTGCTGCGATAAGTGCTGCTGATAAAATCTTTTTATTCATGGTGTTTTGCCTCCGTAATTAATCTGGTTCACTAATTATAATGTCCGATAAGTTAATTTACAATACATTTTGATTATTATATGTTCAAAAATCAAATTGTGTTGTATAATCAATAAAACTGTATCTGAATTAATAACGAAATTCGGTTTAGAATGTTCAAAATCAATGAAATTTTGTTCGAGAAAGTGTAATCAATGTAACAAATTGTTAAAATTTACAAAAATTTTTCCCAAAATGCGCAACAAAAATCTTGTTCGGTTCTTTAACGAAATACAAAGGTGAAAGTTACTAATATTATATAAAAAATCTTAAAAAGTGGAGGTTAAAACTAAATGGCTATTCAAGCAATTTCATTCGGACAGAATGACCAGGTACAAAAGAAAAGTGCTATGCCCGCAGCAGCAGCCGCAACAGTAGTTCTTACAGGCGCAGGTGCAGCTGGCGGATATTTTGGAACTAAATTAAACGAAGACTCTTTCGTAAGAGCTGCAGTTGCTGATCAGGAAAAATCAGCACAAAAAGAGATTAAAAAAGCTGAAAAAGAACTTGATGGCCTTCTTAAAAAAGTAGACGGCACTGCAAAAGAAACTTATGAAGCAGGCCTGAAAGATTTAAGTAATGATGTTAAAGCAAGAGAAAACTTAAGAGCAGCTGAAGAAAACTTCAAAAAAGCAGAAGCTGATTTGAAAAAATTGTCAGACAAAGATGGAAACAAATTAGCAGATGTTGCTGATGACAAATTCAACAAAGCAAAAACAGCTGTTGATGAAGCAAAAAATCAAAAAGATACAGCTTTCACAGCTTATGAAAAAGCAGTTCCGGCAGACAAGAGATACAGCAATGAACAGCTTGAACAAAGAGCTAAAGATCTCAAAAAAACAGCTCTTGAATCATTACAGGGCGACGACAAAAAAGCAGTAGAAGCTGCGCAAAAAGTCATCACTGAAAAAACTCCCTTGATGAACGAAGCAAAAACAGCAGCTGAAGAACTTAAAACAACAAAAGACCTTTCAAAATCTGAAAATGCTCTTGTTAACAAATTCAAAAGCTGGTTTACTGTAAAAGAAGGCGAAAAACGCGCAGACGAAGCAGAAAAGTTAGTTTCTAAATTAACTAAAGCTGCTAAAAAATCCAAAGCAATGCTTTACGGCGGAATCGGTCTTGCTGTAGGTGCTGCTGCAATGCTCGTAACTCACTTCACAGGCAGCAAAAAAGCTTAATTAGTCATTTAACTTCTATAATGAATAAAAAGAGTCCGAAAATTTCGGGCTCTTTTTATTTTTGAGAATTTATTACCCCCTCTTTTTTCTTGCGCAAATTTGAGGATTTTCTGGTATAATAAGCAAAAGTTTATTTACGGAGGTAAAATATGGCAAAAGACAGCAGTTTCGACGTAGTATCCGAGTTTGACAAGCAGGAGCTCTTAAACGCAGTTGACCAGACTATGCGTGATATAAATTCCCGCTTTGACCTGAAGAACACAAACTCAAACATTGAGCTGGACGCTGACAAAAGTATCACAATCACAACATCAGATGATATGAAATTGAGAAATATTCTCGACATCCTCCAGTCAAAGCTGGTAAAAAGAAATCTCGACATAAAAATTCTCGACCCGCAGCCGGCAGAAAACGCTCTGGGCGGCAATATCAGACAGGTTTTTAACCTTAAAAAAGGACTTTCACAGGAAATTGCAAAAAAAATCGTTGCGGACATTAAAAATTCAAAAATAAAAGTACAGGCTTCAATTCAGGGCGAACAGGTAAGAGTTTCCGGAAAAAGCCGTGATGATTTGCAAGAGGTTATAAAACTCCTCAAAGAAAACACAGAAAGCTACAATCTGCCACTCCAATTCACGAATTACAGATAAAATAATAAAAAGCCGCCTTACGGGGCGGCTTGAATTTTTCATCATGGAGAAAAGGAGTGGAAGAGAAAGTATAAAGAGAATTGGCTACATGTATATAATGCCCAGATTTATCACTTTCTAAACATATACAATGTATATATTTTACATATCTTTACAAATAGCAAGAAAATCACAAATTTGGTAAGATAAATTCAGTAAATATAAAAAAGACGGGGCAAAAATGGGACAAACAATTGCAGAAAAAATTATTTCACAACATGCAGGAAAAAAAGTTAAAGCCGGCGAGCTTTGCATAGCAAAAGTCGATGTAGCGGCTGTTCAGGACGGAACAGGGCCTTTAATGGTTCAGGAATTCAAAAAACTGGGCAAAAAAACGCTGGCAAACCCGCAAAGAAGCATACTTTTTATCGACCATGCTTCTCCGAGCCCCAGAAAAGAGCTTTCTAACACACATCTTGTGTTAAGAGAGTTCGCAAAAGAGACCGGAGCAGTGCTTTCAGACACGGGAGCAGGAGTTTGCCACCAGAGGCTGGTCGAATCTTTTGTAAATCCCGGCGAAATCCTTGTAGGCGCTGATTCACACACCTGCACGTCCGGCGCACTGGGCGCTTTTGCAACCGGCATGGGCTCAACCGATGTAGCTGTCGCAATGGCGCTCGGAAAAACCTGGCTTAAAGTTCCATCTACTTTCAAAATCGAAGTAAACGGCGAATTTCAAAAAGGAGTTTACGCAAAAGACCTTATTTTGCACCTAATCGGTGAAATCGGCGCAGATGGAGCGACTTACAGAGCACTGGAGTTTTGCGGTTCCACAATCGAAAACATGTCAATGGCTGACCGCTTTACACTCGCGAATATGGCTGTTGAGGCGGGAGCAAAGGCGGGATTGTTTGTTTCTGATGAAAAAACCAGAGAATATCTTGAAAAACAGGGCCGCGGCGATAAATTTACAGAAATTAAACCGGATGAAGACGCGGTTTATGAGCGAATTATAAAGATTGACGCGTCAAAACTGGAGCCAACAGTATCATGCCCGCACACAGTCGATAATACAAAACCCGCAAAAGCCTTAAAAGACGTAAAAATTAATCAGGTTTTCATCGGAACATGCACAAACGGACGAATTGAGGACTTGAGGATTGCGGCGGAAATCCTGAAAGGGAAAAAAGTAAATCCAGATGTACGCCTGATTGTGGTTCCGGCGTCCAAACAGGTTTATTTGCAGGCAATGGATGAAGGTTTGTTGAAAATTTTTGTAGAATCCGGAGGCCAAATCCTCGGCCCGGGCTGCGGGCCCTGTGTTGGCGTTCATGCCGGAACTCTCGGCGACGGAGAGGTTTGCCTTGCCACCCAGAACAGGAATTTTCAGGGAAGAATGGGCAACACAAAAGGGTTCATTTACCTTTGTTCGCCGGCTACGGCAGCTGTTTCGGCAATCAACGGCTATATCACGGATCCTCGCGGATAATCTTATTTTTTCGCAAAAGAGCGGAAGAGTTTGAGCATATTTCGGAAAATTTCTTTGCCTTGTAGGGATTCAACAGGATTGGAGTTGATTTTTACTAAATCCAGCCCCGAATCATAAGAGGCAAGCCCTTTATCAAAGCCAACTGCAAGGATTTTTCTTGAGCCGTCTTCTTTAAACGTTGTTGTAATAATGCTTTCAGGATAAAGTTCTCTGACATTTAAGGCGCTGCCGATTTTATGCGGATTATTCGTTGCGGATAACTCAGAAATTATTATTGTTCCGTTGCTTTTCAGGATTTGTTTTTTGGCTTTTCCGCCGCCGAGGTTTACATATTGGACAACAGAGCCTTTTGGCGTTGTTGTTCTGAATTCAGCGTATTTGTTGTTCGGGACGAACAGGGCTTTTTTCATTGCACTTATATTCTGACTATGAAATCTTACAGGGTTCATTTTCAAATTCCTAATTTTTAATATGCAGGGTAAAAACTCCTGAATAAGATTATTTACCAGAGAATTTCAGGATTATTTACAAAGTTTTACATTCAAATCAAAGATTGTACGAACCTTTGATATCTTTTCTGTTGTCTACCCTTGCAAAAACCTCTGTACTGTATTCAATAACCGGCATAAATTTTTCTTCAAAGATTTTTGCGGCCTTAGCACGGTTTTCCGGCGCACCATTGAACTGCAAATCAAAGATTTTTTCCTGAATTGCGTTATATTTTTCCCTTACGGTCGGCATAAGCGTATTGTATTCTTCAAGGTTTTTTATTTTATCAATGGAATCCAAATCCGCTTTCCACTGCGCCAGCACATAGTCAAGACCGGCTTCATCATTGAGAATATCGAGGTTCTGCATTTTTTGCTGAAAATCTTCAACGCCCCAGTCGATTTTATAACCGTTAATCGCCCTAAGGGAGCGCACATCGGAAAGATTCGACTCATCAAAGATGAATTTTCCGCCGACTTCTTTCAGATTCGGCAATGAAGTTGCGTTTGAGTTTTTAAAATCAGCGTCGCCCTCGATTTTTGACACATTAGAGAGGAGTTCGTTTTCTTTTACGCCCAATTCAGAAAGAGTGAACCTGTCAACATTGGGATTGTAGTGTGATATTGACATAGTGCCATCTTCAAGGAATTTAACTGTTATTCCCATAGATTCAAGTATGGATTTATAGTCCTTTTGGGCTTCAGCATTACGATATTCTGTTCTCAGGCGGTCATATTCGGGTTTTGCACTTAATGCGTTATCTATGCCTTTCTGACAGCCGGATTGAGCAGTCAAACCATTTCTGGACATGTAATCGCTGATTACATTTATATAAGGAATCGGAACAGTAGCGTTTTGCTGGCGTTTTTGTATTTCATATACACTGCCGGGTGCGTTTTCTCTAACGCATACCTGAGTTAAGCCGTTTTCATCAACAAAAAAGTGCATTGCGCCCTGAGTTACATAGGGTCCTGCATTAAAAGTCCTTATGCACCAGTTTGTTCCGTCGGAAAAAGCCTTGACTTTATCGACATTCGCTTTGTAGGACGGCGAACTCGAGTCGGTCTGGGGAACGGTGAACCATTTTCCTTTGATTCCATCGACTTCGACTTCTTCTACATTGCTGCCGGACATAGCTTTTTCCCTGATTCTCTGCGAATAAAGGCTGGAGAAGGACACATTGCGGCTGTTGTCAGCTGCTGAGGCAAGAATTTCTTTTACAAGCCCTTTATCAAGCTGCGGCGGGATATCCGCGTTTTCGGGAAGCAAATCTTTTGTTATAAAGTCAGCAACAACGATTTTTGCGCAGGTGTTGTCCTTGAGTTCCGGCTCATTGTCCATAAAATCGAACCATTCTTTGAGCATTTTATCTCTGTGCTCGTTAGCTTGAGCATAGGTTCTTGACTGATAATCACCGTTTTTGATTGAATCATATTTTTCCTGTGCCCATTGTTTTGTAGCGGCTTCATTTCGCCAGATTTTCTCATCCGGGTTGTATTTGTCGATGATAATTCGTTCAAAGCCTTTGATATTCTGTTTTGAGCGCAATCCTGAGCTAACTTTTACTTTTTGGGGCACATTTCCTGTTTCTTTGACGATTTTTGAGTCGAGTTTTGAATTTACGGCGTCCAAATCAAAGCCTTTTTCACCCAGCGTGCTTTGCATTTCAGGAGAAAGCCCCTGAATCATGCCTTTTAGCTGTTTTTTAAGCTTAGGATTGAATTTTACGGCAACATCAGCTCCCGAAATATTGTTCAAAATAGCAAGATTTTTTTCAAGAAGCGGATTTAGCCCGATATTTTGCAAATTAACAAAATCATCAACGATTTTCGGGTTGTAATCCCCTGTTATTTTCGCAGAATTTATTATATCGCCGATTTTGTTCTTCGCAATTCCCGATTTTGCGAGCTCAATTGCCCTTGATTGAAGCGCTAAATCCACGACCCCGTCAGAAGAAGCCGCTTTTATTACAGAGGCAGCCTCTTTTTCATTGAAACCGTTTGACTCCAGCGTTTTGAACGCGTCTTGCTGCTCGGAAGACATATTTGCAGAAGCAGACTTTTTCGCAGGGCTGTTTTGGGTTGTGTTCTTTTCATTTTCGAGTTTTTGCCGGGTTTTTGACAAAAATGCCGCAGTATCAATATCCACACCCTCATTAAGCAGTTTTACGACAAAAGGCGAGGTTTTCGGGCTCTGCAAAAGGTTTGTGTAGCGTTTTACCTTATTTGTATCGATTTTTCCGCTGTTTATGCCTTCCTTAAGAACCAGAGAGCTTAAAATATCGGGCAAACATCCCTTATTCAGCCCGTTAGTTTCCAGAACTGTTTCACAAAGAGGCATGCTATCATTATTCACATTACGTAAAGCTGCAGCTATTTTATCTTTTGGATAATCCTTATCACCACAGAGTTTTTCGGCAAATTTAGTGTTATCTTTAGTTGTTGTTGATAAAATATCAACAACATATGCTTTAGGCACATCATATTCACTGCCGAAGAGTAATTTTTCAGCAAAAGCACTGTTCTCTTTACTACAGCAATTTATAACAGGCCAGATTTTTGACGGAGAATCCTTAATTTCAGGGTCCAGCAACAATTTCAATGCAATATGCTTATTTTCCTGTGTACAGGAACCAAGCGCCTGAACAGTGGCAGCAGGGGAGTCGGAAAGAGGATGTTTTTTAAGCACTGCCTTAAATTCTTCAATCGTCAGCGGATTAGAAGCGGCTTTTAAATGAGAATAGGCTTCTTTTGACTCTGCATTTTCACACAACAAATCTAATTTGGCTTTAAAATCATCAAATTTCGTTACAGAAGAATCTGCAATATAATTAGTCAGTGAGGATTCAATTTTAAAGCCCTTTGAATCAAAATATTCAAGCATTTTTAAATGCTCAATACCATTTTTATCTCTTAAAAGCACAGTTGCGTTATGTTTTGAGAGGCTGATATTGTTTTTTTCAACATAATCAAGAACTTCTATGGCAGTTTTATATGAGAAATTCTCATTCCGGACAGAAGCACCGAGCAAATAATAAGCGTCTATGCCATTTTTGTGGTGTTTTTTCAGTTTTTCAAAAAATTCAGCTGCGCCTTTGTAATCACCATTTTTTACAGTTAGATACTCTTTGCAAGTGTGCGAATACTCAAGCAAATTTGTACCTTTCATTGATTTTATCAAATCATTCAGCCCTGCATAGTCGGTTATACCAAGCTCTTTAATCATTCTTGAGTCAAAAGCACACCGACCATAGTCAGGAGCCTTAATTGTATTGTAAATCCCTGCAATTTCAACCGCTGCCGGAGAATCACCCTCAGCCAAATGCCTTAACCCTTCATCTTTAGCAGCAGGAGTGAGCGTATTTACGAATTTTTGGACGTCAGAAAGGTCTTTTCTCTTAGCTACATCTACAAGATAGTAAGATGACACTTTTTCACCCGATTCAAGCTTCAAATCCATCGGATAACGTTCCAGCATGTCAGAAACAGCTTTCATTTTGGCGCCGGCTTCCGCCAAATCACCGGTTGAAGAAAATTCAACAGGGAATTTTGAAGCACGGTTAGCCTCTTTAACGTAATTTTGGACAATTTCACCAGAAGCATTCTTCAATGCGTCAAGATTTGAAATTTCAAGCATAAATCGTTCCGGCACCTGTTCATTGATTTTACGGGCAATTTCAATGCTTTGAGGAGTGATTTTCGCCAAGTCATCAGCGTTTACCCACGCCAAATCTTTTAAATTTTCAGTACCGAGTTTTCCATCAGGCGACATTTTTGAAAGAATCGGGAGTTTTTCAAAAACAGATTTAATATTTCCGCTACCATATGATAAGCAATCGGAAATAAAACGCATTTTTTGCTCAAAATCACAATCAGATTTTATATATTTGTCCAAATATTCAAGATTTTCTTTATTTACATACTTAAAAGTTTTTGCTTCATCAGAATTAGGATTTTTTAGTAATTCACTAAACTCTGACCTGAATTCTGCGTCAGAAAAGTCCCAATCCTCGGGCATTTTATTTTCAGAAATAAGTTTAAAAGCGGAAACTATCGAAGAAGCCTCTTTATCATTAAGGTCTATTGATTTTATTTCTTCATCTGTAAATTGTAAAGATTTTAAAGCCGATTTAAACTCCTCAGGAGTCAGCGAAGTTGCGCCTTTGGGCACAAACGGCTGAGATTCTGTTTTTGAAACACCTCTAAATGCAGGAATGCCTGTATCGGGTGCTTTTATTCTGTTTATTTGGTCATTTTCATGAATTTTGTTGCCCGAAAACGGATTGGCGGGGTTATTTTTGGGCACGGGAGCTGGTGTTTGCGCACTCGAACCGACTTTGGCAAAAATCCCGCCCAAAAGCGCCTCGGGAGAATCTGCTATGTAATTTTTTCCGTCAGAAGTTATTAATTCATATTTGTTGTCAGGTGTTTGACGAATTTTTGCGTTTTCAAGACCTGCATTACGTAATGCACTTTTAGCGGCTGCGTTTGCGCGGCCGCCGACGAGCATTGTGCCGAATTTATTAAACAATCTCGCCTGCGTTTCGCCTGTTGCGTTATTTTGGAGGATATTTAACAATTCTCCGTCAGATATTGCAAGTTCAAAAAGCGCATCTGCACTGATTTCCGAGGCAAATCCCGTTGTATTTGCGCTTGCATTGAAAGCTTTTTGAAGAATTTGAGGTGTTGAGGGGGAGGCTTTGAGCGCAGAGGTTATTTTTGAGCCGAGAGGACCTGAAACATAGGCGCCGAAGAAAGCGTAAGGCAGGGATTCTTTTGCGGATGCAAGAATTTGTTCATTTTTTTCTTTTGTCAGTCCTGATTGGCTGGATATTGCGTCTGCGTAATCGATTCCGACTCCTGCGCCCACACCGAATGCACTCATGCCCAATTTTGTTAATTGTGTTGCTGACTGAGTGCCCACAGTTGTTGCCAGACGGGAAGTTCCTGCAGCGACGAGGTTTGAACCGCCGAGCAGCATTGTTGACACAATAATTCCGCCTATTTTAACTCCGGCTGCGCCTTTTTTCTGGTTTTCAACCCAGTTTTTTGTTGATTCTTCAGGATTTTTTCCGCCGAATGCTGATTTATATGCATTTTGATATTCTTTTTCGTATTGAGCGTATGTTTTTGAGCCGAGTTGTGATTGAAATGCTTGTTTTGTGCGTTCGGACAAGGATTTCATTGCATTTAAAATATCTTTTTGCGGCGGCAGTGTTGATTTTGAAGCTGCATTGCCTGAAATCTGTGAAATAAGTTCTTTTTTAAGCTTTTCATCGCCGTTGCAGTAGTCATTGATAATTTTGGCAAATTTTGATTCAAAATTCACATCAGGGTAAGCCGAAGCGGGAATATTTTGCCCTCTTTGTTTTAGTTGTTGAAGCGCTTGTTCTTTTTTATAGATTTTTTCCAGTTCTTTTACGCCTTTGTCGAGGTTTTCGGCTTTTTCTTTGTAGATTGAGAGCTCCAGATAGTTTTCTGATTTGGTTTTAAAATCCAAGACCTTTGCTGCGTCGAACTCTATGCCTCTGGCTTTTTCGAAATTGTATTCAAAGGCTCCTTTTTGTTCGGAATTTTTTATTTTCTGAATACCCTCATATTCTTTTGAAAGAGCGCCATGCATTTCTTTAAAGGTAGTAATTGCGGTGCCGTCATTAGAAAAATCGAGGAGATTTGCGGTATTTTTTATGCCGCTCCAGATTCTGTCGGTAATTCCATAGTTTTTGGCATAATCTATTTCCAGATTTTTTGCTTGCATAACAGATTCCGAAAGGTATTCTTTTGCAAACTCTCTTGCTTCCTTTTGTTGACCGGCGGTAAGCTTATTTTTTACTTGCGGTTGTTGCGGGGTTGATTTATTTATGCTCAAAAAGTCGTCATAAAAGCCTGTTGGTTGTGAATTCCAGATATTTTCCGTATATTTTTCATGTTCAGTTGGCAGTTCGACAAAATTTTTAAAGCCTATTGTTTGCGGTGCGGATTTTGACAGCAGTGTTTGCAGCTCCTCTACTGTTTTTGAGCGGAGTTCAGTTTCCAATTTGCGCAATTCTTCACCTTTTAGCGGTGATTTTGCTATTATTTCCTTTATTAGCTCGGTTTTACTTAATTTCATTTTCACACTGCCTTTATATTATTTTTATCGGCAGGGCGGGGGGAAATCTTTAAAAAATGTCGTTAAATATTAATTTTTTGTTACAAAAGTGGGATTGTAACAAAATATTAAGAAAGTATATACTATACACTTATTCTGTTTTTTATTAATATTATTGACTTTGAGAAAAGTTGATTATAAAATTTTAAAAAATTAATATATATTTTTTAAATTAACTAGCAAAAAATTTTTAGTTCGTGTTTTAAAGCATGCAACAGGAATTAATTAAAATAAATTAATAGCCGAAAACACGAGATGGGCCCAAAAAGCCCGCACAACGACAAAATAATAATGGAGAGCAAATAAATGGCAGAACTCAACAACAATTTAAACATCGGCGCAATGTCGCAAGGCTATGCTCCGAACTTCAAGAAAGGGGATGACAAAACTCCTCCGACTATTGAAGAAAAGGCTGCTGCACCGAAACAGGAAACTTCGCTCGACAATGACCCCAAAGCTATTGCCGGAAAATCACAAATCAGCAAAACTTCTACGGTAAATTTCAAAGCCGACATGGATGTTTTTATGAAGAATCCGAAACTCGCTATGCACGCTATCAATGCAGGCGACCATGCTTATGAACTTATGGAAGCAGAAGGCGTCGCCAACGCTTATGAAAAAGCCTGCTGCGGCTCGCTGGATGCAGCATACGAAAAATGTAAAAAATAGGCTGGATTACAGAATTTATTGTATAATTTTCATATGGATATGTCAGAAAAAACGCCTTATGAAAAGATTTCTTTCCAAAAAATCGCCATCATCTATAATGAAGATGTGCGGGAATCCTTAACCACCGCAAAATTACTTCAAGAAGAGCTTTGCACAAACAATTTGAGCTCTACAGTAATTCCCTCCGATAAGAAAATCGACGCTGATTTTGTAATAACAGTCGGCGGCGACGGCACGCTATTAAAGGCGGCAAGGCTATACCCTGAAACGCCTGTATTCGGCATAAATCTCGGGCGTCTGGGCTTTCTTGCGCAGGCAAAACCCGCAGAAATCAAAACAGCGGTAAAAAAGCTTATCAACGGCGAATATACGGTGCAAAAAAGGATGATGCTGGAAGCTTCCGGCGAAAAAGCGACAGCACTCAACGATATTGTGATAAAAGGCGATTCTTTCTCAAGAACTTCGCGATTATATCTTTCAATAAACGGAAAACCCGTGTGCGACTACCTTGCAGACGGAATAATCATAGCTACGCCCACAGGCTCAACCGCATACACGCTTTCTGCGGGCGGCCCGGTGATTTATCCGGGCATGGAGGCCATTGTAATCGTCCCGATTTGCCCGCATACGCTTACAGCGCGCCCGCTTGTTGTTCCGTCGAATGAAAAAATAGAAATTTCGAGCTGCGAAAGCTGCACGGGGATGAAACTCTCTGCTGACGGGCAGAAAACAATAGATATCAGGCAAAACCAGACAGTAACTATTGAAAAAAGCAGAAAAACTGCTAAACTTGTTGTATTGAAGCGGGAAAACAATGGTTTTTACAGCGTTTTGAGAGAAAAATTACAATGGGGGGTCGCGCCGCGCGCTTAGTATGATTAAGACGCTTTGTATAAAAGATTTTATATTGATTGATGAGCTTGAAATTGCGTTTGATAAAGGCTTTAACGTCATCACAGGCGAAACCGGCGCAGGAAAAAGTATCATAATCAACGCAATTGACCTCGCATTCGGCGCAAGAGCGAGCAAAGAGGTCATAAAAACGGGAAAAACCCGTGCAATCATTGAATTAACGCTCAAAACTGAAAAAGATTTTTCAAAAGAGCTTTTTGAGGAGCAGGGGATTGAGATGATGGGCGAAGAGCTTGTTATTTCAAGAGAAATCACCGAATCAGGCTCGCGTTCGCGCATTAACGGCGTAATGGTTTCACAGGAGGTCATGAAACAAATCCGCGAACAGCTTATCGACATTCATTCCCAGCACATGACCTACACCTATATCCAGCCAAGGCACCACATACGGCTTTTGGACAATTACGGCGGAAATGAGCATTTGGCAACGCTTAACAGCTACAAAGAAATTTACACCCGCTGCAACAATGTCCTAAAAAGGCTGGAAGAAGCCAAAAACAAAACAGAATTAAGCGAACAGCAGGTTGAATTTCTGAAATTTCAGATAAATGAGATTGAAGACGCGCATATTGAGGACATTTCAGAGGACGAGCAGCTTGAAAATGAGCTGCAGGTGCTTGCAAACGCCGAAAAGCTTAAAGAATACACCTATTCCTCATACTGGAGCCTGTACGGTGATGATGCAGGAATTGTGCCGGTTTTAGGCAAAATCAAAACAAATATCAGCAAAGCCGGCGAATTCGACACAAATCTTTCGGAAATCGAGTCCGAATTAATCAACTGTCAGGAGATTTTGAGGGATATTTCCTCAAGACTCAGGGATTATGCGGACAATATGGAGCTTGATGAGGCGCGATTGAACGGGATACAGGAGCGTTTGGACACGCTTGAAAAAATCAAGCGCAAATACGGAAACACTCTGGAAAAAGTTCTTGAAACATACGATGGATTTGTTAAAGAGCTTAATGCTGTTGAGTTTTCAGAAGATGAAATTCAGCGGCTTGAGGCTGAAAAAAGCGCTTTATTGCGCGAAATGACCGCTATAAGCGAAAAATTAACAATTTCCAGAAAAAATATTGCCGCAGAGCTCGGTGAAATTTTGAGTGCAGAGCTAGAAAAGCTTGATATGCCGAAAGTTCGCTTTGAAATCGACGTGAAGCCCTGTGATTTCAACGCAAACGGGGCAGACAACGTTGAATTTTTAATTTCCACCAACATTTCAGAAACGCCCAGGCCGCTTGCAAAAATTGCGTCAGGCGGGGAGATTTCCCGTGTAATGCTTGCAATTAAGACCATTTTCGCCCACACAGACAACATAAACACAATTATTTTTGATGAAATTGACACGGGAATTTCCGGAAAAGCCTGTCAGGCGGTCGCAGAAGAGATTGCCGCACTTGCAAAATCGCACCAAATAATCTCAATCACGCACCAGCCAATCATTGCAGCCAAGTCAGACCGGCATTTTTACGTTTCCAAAAGCCAGGAAGACCGCACCCGCGTAAAAGTTTACACGCTGGACGAAGAAAACCGCATAAAAGCTATTGCAATGCTCGCTGCAGGCGATATTACCGAGGATTCTTTAAAATTTGCAAGGCAGCTAATAAACGCCTAAATTTTTATATCGTAAACATTAACCGCCGGAACCAACAGTTCCGGTTTTTTTTAATATTGGGCGGAAGACTCATGCAGTTTTTTCACATTGGGCGTGGTTGCTTAGGGGCACAGCCCTGTCATATGGTGGGTGCGGTTTATCATGGGGTGGGAGATTCTTGGGGTTGTAGTTTTCCCTCTCCGACGGGAGCGAATGCGAGCCGAGGCTGGAGCGGTTCGCGCGGGCGAATCGCGTAACGCCGTTTAACGCGAGCATTCAAGACAGAGGGTGCCTGGAGGGCGGGTGAGGGCTGGTTTGGCGGGGGATGGCGTAGTTGGTTGGGGTGGGAACCGCTTTGCTATTCCCACCCTACTGGGGGATTTTGGATTGTTTATTTATTTTTGCCTATTTTCCATCTTAGACCGGCGGAGAGGGATATGCCGTT